>Ga0181612_150271_pt1 | contig 18267 bp, 14 predicted proteins | sample HoacroProtozoa21_FD_119630 | JGI IMG/M metagenome (GOLD analysis project Ga0181612, IMG submission 119630) | Hoatzin crop microbial communities from Cojedes, Venezuel. Combined Assembly of Gp0051906, Gp0051904, Gp0051908
AGTTGTTTGCGCCGCCAGTGTATTCGTCGATGCGGGCGTTGATTTCCTTCATGTCGTCCATCTTCAGACCCTGCTCGTTGCGGCCGCCGGTGATGGTTACAAGCACATTCTTAGCGCTCTTGAGGTCGAAATCGTTGAGCAGGGGAGACTCGAAGGCTTCCTTCACTGCTTCCTCGATACGATTGGGACCACTACCGGTGCCACAGCCCATCAGGGCCATGCCACTGTCCTTCATCATAGTCTTGACATCCTCGAAGTCCACATTGATATAGCCGGGCTTCTTGATGATTTCGATAATGCCCCTGACTGCGGTGGCAAGCACCTCGTCGGCCTTGGGGAAGGCGTCGTGGGTAAGCTGGTCGCCGAAGAACTCGTAGAGCTTCTCGTTGTTGATGATGATAAGGCTGTCTACATTCTTTTCAAGCTCGTGGATGCCCTCAATGGCCCTAGAAAGTGCTCTCTTGCCCTCATTGTAGAAGGGGATGGTAACTACGGCAACGGTGAGGATGCCGCGGTCCTTGGCCATTTTTGCGATTACAGGGGTAGCACCGGTGCCGGTACCGCCACCCATACCCGCGGTGATAAAGAGCATTTCGGTCTTGCCATCAAATACATTGGCCTCTATTTCTTCCTGGCTCTGGATTGCGGCATTGCGACCCTTGGAGGGGTTGGTGCCTGCTCCCAGACCCGAACCAAGCTGAATCTTGATGGGCACCTGGCATCCATGGAGATGCTCGGAGTCGGTGTTGCAGACAATGAAGCTGCACCCGGTGATTCCAAGGTTGTACATATAGTTCACTGCGTTGCAGCCACCGCCGCCTACGCCGAGAACCTTGATGGTAGCATCTGATACTACCCAATCTGCAGGGATAACTAAATTATTGTCTGTCATTGCTTTACTCCTTTGTGTCGTCTAATGAATCATATAGGCCTCCGAGGCGCTCGTTCAGGCCGCCTGAAAGTTTCTTGGTCCACTTGATAAAGCGGCTTTCCGGGCGGGGTTTGCGCTCCTTCTTTTCGGGTTTCTTGACATCCCAGGCGTTCTTGTCGAATACTGTATCCTCGATAGGCTGGGGTTCTGCAGCTTCGGCAGCAGCGGGCTTGGTCTCAACGGGTTCCTCGCTAACTTCCTCAGCAGCAGCGGGTTCCTCAGTGGGCTTGGTGCGGATGATGGGAACATCGTCGGTGCAATTGAGGTGGCCGTCGTCCTTGGCAAGCAGCAGCATGCCGATGGAAGCCACAGCGCCGGTCTCAGCAATGCCGGGGCAACCGCTGGAAGAGAACCTCTTGGCCCTAGGATAGCCGATGCGTACATTGTAGCCGGACATTTCCTTGATAAGATTGGCGCAGTTCACCAGGTTGGCGCAGCCGCCGGTCAGCACGATGCCGTTGCGTAGGCGGTCTGCATAGCCGCTCTCCTGAATCTTGAACAGTATGGCATCTACAATCTCGCGCACGCGGGCGGTGATGATTTCGGAAAGATATTTAACAGTGAGCTGCTGGTCGCTGCCGTCCTCCTCGTCTACAATTTGGAGGATTTTCTCGCTCATGGTGAGCAGATGTTCGGGCATGCAGGCGCCGTAGGCAAGCTTGATATTCTCGGCCAGTTTTTCGGTGAAACCGCACTCATACTTGATGTCGGTGGTTATGCTCTTGCCGCCGAAAGGTATTGAGTAGTAATATCTTAGGATATTGCCTTCGTAGATTGTTACGGAGGTTACACCTGCACCCATCTCTATCAACGCAACCCCATTTTCACGCTCCTCGCGGGAGAGAACTGCACTGGCGATTGCGGCGGGCAGGAAGTATTTGCGGGCGGGGGCGACACCTGCATTGTTCAGCATGATGTCGATATTGCTCACTGCCTTCTTGGCTCCAACGAACACCTTGAAATTGCCTTCGAGGCTGGCACTGGGCTGGCCAACTACATCCTCTTCGGTGCAGTTGAACATATCCTCGGTAGAGAAGCTCTGGGCGGAAGCGCCGTAGATTTCCTCCTTGAGTTCGTCGTCAAGAGGATAGGAATCTAGGGCGATATTCTTGATAGAGTCGATTTCCTCCTGGGTGATGCAGGAATTGGCATCGGTGCGCTCCATCAGGGCGCTGGATGTTTCCTGACGAACGCCAAAGCGGGGAAGGCCGATTACCACCTGGGTAATCTTGATTCCAAGCTCCTGCTCTGCCTCGGAAATCGCAGCCTTGAGAGGGATGGATGCCCTCATAGGATTGAAGATACGGCTGTAGCGCACTCCATCCGAAGGCCTTTCCTTGTAATAGATAATCTGGACATTCTCCCCTGTGACCTTAGCCACGGTAAGGGCAACCTTTGATGTCCCTAGGTCAACTGTGCTGATATATCTTTCGTCCATATTGTATATTTTGTTTATTGTCTGCAAATAATTTGCCCGTTGTACTTGACATTCACGGTGTTATAGTAGTTTTCCTCCTTGGAGGGCTTGATGTAGCTATAGTATTCGCCGATGCGCTCGAACTTGGCCTTTGCGTCCTTGGGGCTGCCGAAAATGAACTTCTCGCGGCCTTCGCGGGGTACCAGCAGCAGGTCGCCGGCATCGTTCACGCTCATCTGCACGATATTATCCGCCCAAACCTTGGAATGTTGCATATACCTTATCATTTCCAGGATATCGGAAATCCACTCGCGCTCCTCGGCGCTGCGGGCTTCGCCCTTGAATCCTTGGCCTGTACTGATGGGAATCTTGCCGTCAATTACCGGCACCAGCGAGGAATAATTGCTCTGGAGGGGGAAGATAAAGCCGCGGTCATCAATGTAAAAACCGCTGCTATCCCTCTGGAACCGCACTACCGGCTCCCTCTGGGTGATGCTGATATGCAGCAGTCCGTCCTGGGTAGTCCAGGCCTCGCTCTTGAGCACGGCGCTCTGCCTGTCGAGCATGGTTTCAATCTTGCTGAGGTTCACGCTGTCGATTCTCTGCCCTATGTAGGACCCATAGTACTGGGCCAGGTAGGTCTCTACATCCGACTTGTTTACGAACTTGAACTCGTCCTTGATTTTGACATCCACGCCGGTGCAGGTGGCCATTGACAGGCTATTCTTCCTGCCAAAATAGATTAGCGACATGACTGCCACAAAGGCAATCACGGACAGTGTGAAAATCAAGTATTTAAGTCCTTTGTTCATACTCTTTTGCCAAGCATTTCCTTGATGGGTTCAATAAAGCGGTCAATGTTTCCTGCACCGAAGGTAACCAGCACATCCAGGTCCTCTTTTTCGAGGTAAGGCATCAATTCCTCCTTGGTTATCAGCACCTTTTCCGGAGCGGTAACATCCTTAAAGATGATTTCGGAGGTGACTCCGGGGATGGGTTCTTCGCGGGCGGGGTAGATGTCCAGCAGGATGAGCTTGTCTACCTTGCTCAAGGCTGCGGCAAATTCCCCTGCAAAGTCCCTGGTGCGGGTGTAGAGGTGGGGCTGGAAAACAGCGGTAATCTTGCGGCCCGGGAACATCTCCCTAATTGAAGATATTGCCGTTGCCAATTCGGCGGGATGATGGGCATAATCGTCAATGTAGGTGAGTGTAGGGGTGTTTATATGCTCGTCCAGACGGCGCTTTGCACCTTCGAAAGTGCCGATTGCATGGCGAAGCTTCTGCCCATCAACCCCATGGCAGAGGCAGATGGCGGCGGCAGCAATGCTGTTCTCCACATTTACCCATCCGAGGGTGCCTACGCGGATATCGGTAAGCAGTCCTCCGGGATAGGAAAGGTCGTAGGTATAGTGTCCAAGCTTGTCCAGGCGCATATTTTCGGCATGGAAATCAGCCTTGGGATCGTTCAAATGATAGGTGTAGATTCTGGCCTGGGTGTCCTCGTTGCTGATGGGCAGGCCAAGCTTTTTGATGAGGATGCCGGATATCTGCGAAGCAAACTCGCGGAAGGCCTCCTGCACATGCGCTAGGTCGCCGTAGATGTCCAGGTGGTCGGCATCCATTGCGGTAATGGCCGCTGTAGTGGGGTAGAGCTGGAGGAAGGAACGGTCAAACTCGTCGGCCTCGGCCACAATTACATTGTTATGGCTGACCAGCATATTGGTGTTGTAGTTCTTGGAGATGCCCCCAAGGAAGGCCGAGCAGCCTTCGCCGCTCTCGGTGAGGATATGGGCAACCAGGGTGGAAGTGGTGGTCTTGCCGTGGGTGCCGGCAACTGCAAGGCAGGTCTGGCCCTCGGCTATCTCTCCCAGCATTTTGCTGCGCTTGATTACCCTGTAGCCGGCCTTGCGTACATGGCAAAGCTCCTGCAAATCCTCTGGGATGGCAGGGGTGTAGATGATGAGTGTATCCTCGATATCGGCGGGGATTAGCTCGGGGGAGTCGGGGTAGTGAACGGGGATGCCCTCCTCGATAAGCTCGCCTGTGAGCTCCGAGGGGGTGCGGTCGTAACCGCTGACATTGTGGCCCTTGAACTTGAAGTATCTTGCAAGGGCGCTCATGCCAATACCGCCGATTCCAATGAGGTATATGTTTTTGTACTGTTTCATTTTACACCAGTTTATAAATTTCATCTACTATTGTTTGGGCAGCGTCGAGCTTTGCTAGAGGAGCCACATTTGCCTGAATTTCAGCGAGTTTCTGCTCGTTGTGGATAAGGTCCATTGCGGTGGGCAGCAGCTTTTCCTTGGCTTCGCTATCCTTTACCATCATGGCTGCATCCTTGGAAACCAGCGCCATTGCATTGTGGGTCTGATGGTCCTCGGCAACATTGGGCGAAGGTACAAAGATAGCGGCCTTGTTGGTGGCGCAAATCTCTGATACAGAGGATGCTCCGCTGCGCGAGATGATAAGGTCGGAAGCTGCGTAGGCCAGGTCCATTCGGCTGATGAAGGCCGACCAATGGATGTTCGGCAGGTCCTTGCCCTCCATAAACTTGCGGACGCCTTCTTCATAGTACTTGCCGCACTGCCAGATCACTTCCACATCCTCGCCACCGGGGCAGCCGTCGCTTATCCACTTTTTCATAGAGGCGTTCAGGGTGCCGCTGCCAAGGCTGCCACCCACTATCATCAGGTGCTTCTTTTCCTTGTTTAAGCCGTAGAACTTCAGGGCTTCTTCGCGGTCGGCCTCGGTATAGGGGTGCATTTCGCTGCGGATCGGGTTGCCGCTGAGTACAATCTTGTCGGCAGGGAAGAACTTTTCCATTCCCTCGTAGGCAACGCAGATGCAGCCTACCTTCTTGGCGAGAACCTTGTTGGTAAGGCCTGCAAAGCCGTTCTGCTCCTGAATCAGCGAGGGAACCCCCAGTTTGGTGGACTGCCTCAGCAGGGGAGCGCTGGCATAGCCACCCACGCCCACAGCTACATCGGGCTTGAATTCCTTGATGATTTTCTTGGCCTTATGCAGACTCTCCAGCAGCTTGAAAGGCACCTGGATATCGTTCTTGATGTTCTTCCAGTTGATTTGGCGCTGAAGTCCGAGCATCGGCAGGCCGATAATCTTGTAGCCTGCTGCGGGCACCTTGTCCATCTCCATTTTGCCTTGTGCACCCACAAAGAGAATCTCGGTCTCGGGGTTCACTTCCTTGAGCTTGTTTGCAATGGAGATTGCGGGGAAGATGTGTCCTCCCGTGCCTCCGCCGCTGATTATTACCCTAAGTTTCTTATATTCCATAGTCGTCTTCCATTATATCGTTAAGGTCTTGTCCACTTTCAAATGCCTCAAGGTCGCCGAGGCCCTCCTCGTGGGTCTGCTGCACCTCGTGGAATTCCACCAGAGGCTCGGCATTGAGCTGCTCACGCTCCATCTTTTTGTTGGCTATCCTGCTGATAGACAGGATGATACCGAATGCGAGACTGAAGCAGAGGAAGGCCGAGGACCCGTGACTCACCAGAGGCAGAGTCTGGCCGGTCATAGGGCCGATGTCGCTGTTTACAAAGATGTGCAGGAAGGCCTGCAGCGTAATCAGCAGGGTGAGGCCCGCCACCGCCAGCTTGGCAAAGAGGTCGCCCTTGCCGCAGTTTCGCACAATTAGCGAACTTCGCGCAAGCAAACTCATATACAGCAGCATTATGAAAAGCCCTCCAATCAGGCCGTATTCCTCGATTATAAAGCTGTACATAAAGTCCTCGGAGATATCGGGAACCACATAGCGCTGGGTACTCTGACCGGGGCCCTTGCCGAAGAAACCGCCCTCGTGGATGGCTATCTTGGCACTATAGGGCTGGCGAATCTTGTCCAGAGCCTCCCCGTATTCGTGGGACCCGACCCTTGCTTCCATCACCTTGGCTTCCCAATCTTCGCTCTCGAAAACTCGGGAAATACCGGTACCGATTCGCTTGAAAACCTTGCCGTCGCTCACATTGTAAACGCCCACACAGAGGCCCAGAGCCAGCACGCAGGCCACTGCAAAGATGGCCAGGTCCTTGATTGCACCGCCGCCAAGGGCGATGGTAAAGAACATGATTCCACCGATGAACAGCGCACTGGAGTTACTTCCCGGCACAATCAAAATTGTAGTTATCAGGGCAGGGCCGTAGATGTAGAATATCTTCTGAAGCATCTCCTTGTCCTTGAACCACTTAAGGCTATGGCTCTTGAAGGAGTCCAGCGCCCAGGCCAGATACATCACCATTGCTACCTTGATAACCTCGAACACATGCACCTGGAAGCCCCCTATCTGGATAATTCGGCGGGCACCGTTGATTTCAATTGACTTTAGGAACGGGGTGCTGATGCGCGAGAGCAGTATTATCAGCAGCCCCAGCGAGAGCAGGAATCCCCATTGCGAGCACCAGCGGAAGATATTGATATTCTTGATTTTATAGCAAACGATTATCAATATTAGGCCCATGCCCACTAGGATAATCTGGTCCTTGACTATGTCGAGGCGCGACTGGTTGTTCTCGAGTAGGCGCGATGTCGATGAGAACATGCACAGAATCGAGAACAGCATCAGCAGCAAGGCGATAATCCATACCACCTTGTCACCTTCGAGGCTGTCGAAGTAATTCCAGAGAGTCTTTTTCTTTTCTGCCATTTTACAGTCTTCTTACAGCGGCCTTGAATTGCTCACCGCGGTCTTCGTAGCTCTTAAAGAGGTCGAAGCTGGCGCAGCAGGGGCTCAGCAGCACTACATCACCCTCATTTGCGAAGGCTGCCGCTGCCTTTACCGCCTTTTCGGCGCTGTCGGTATCTACTATGTTTTCGCTGCCTACGATGTCCTCGAAGGCTGCGTGTATCTTGCTGTTGTCAACTCCCAGGCAGACAATGGACTTTACCTTGGTCTTTACCAGGTCGTTGAGTACGCTGTAATCGTTGCCCTTGTCCTTGCCGCCCACAATCCAAACTACGGGCCTTGTCTGGCACTCCAGTGCGTACCAGGCTGCATCGATGTTGGTGGCCTTGGAATCGTTGATGTAGAGTACTCCACCCACGCTCAGCACGCTCTCAAGGCGGTGCTCAACATTCTTGAAGGTGCGGAAGCTCTCGCGGATTACGCTGTCCTCGATGCCGCTGGCCTTGGCTGCAAGGGCGGCAGCCATGGAGTTGTAGATATTGTGTTTGCCGCCTAGGGCCAGTTCCTTGAGGTAGATTTCGCTCTCGCTTTGCTCGTAACGAACGATGATTTTGTCGTCGCGGAGGAAGGCACCCGGGGCAACCTCCCCATTCTGGGTGTAGGGGAGCTGCTTTGCCTGAAGCACTATCTTATTCAGATGGGCGATGGTAATTGCATCGTCGGAATCGAAGATAAAGCAGTCCTCTTTGCGCAGGTTGCGGGTGATGCGGAACTTGGAGCGAACATAGTTCTCAAGCTCGTAGCCGTAGCGGTCGAGATGGTCGGGAGTGATGTTGGTGATGATGGCGATATCGGGGCGGAAGTCATAGCAGCCGTCGAGCTGGAAACTGCTGATTTCCAGCACATAATAATCGTGCTGCTCGGTAGCTACCTGCATTGCGTAACTCTTGCCGATATTGCCGCCAAGCCCAACATTCAGGCCTGCATTCTGGAGCAGGTAGTAGATGAGGCTGGTGGTGGTTGTTTTGCCGTTGGAACCGGTAATGCAAATCTTCTTTGCATTGTCGTAGCGGCCTGCAAACTCGATTTCGGAAATCACCTTGATGCCCTTGTCCTTGATTTTGCACACCATAGGCACGGTCTCGGGGATGCCGGGGCTCTTTACAACCTCGTCGGCATTCAGGATAAGGTCCTCGCTGTGCTTGCCCTCCTCGAAGGGAATATCCCATTTGCGAAGGGTCTGTGCATACTCTTCCTTAATCTTCCCATTGTCTGACAGGAAAACATCAAAACCTTTAACCTTTGCAAGAACTGCGGCTCCTACGCCACTTTCAGCTCCGCCTAAAACAACCAATCTGCTCATATTTTATCTAACCTTTAATAATGCCAATGTACAAATGCCCAGCAAAATGCCTACAATCCAGAAACGCGCAACGATACGGGGTTCGGGCACACCCTTTTTCTGATAATGGTGGTGCAGGGGAGCCATCAGGAACACCCTTCTGCCCTCGCCATATTTGTGTCTGGTATATTTGAAATAGTACTTCTGAATCAATACAGAGAGGCTCTCCATCAGGAAAATGCCGCAGAGAATGGGGAGCAGCAGCTCCTTGCGGATGAGGACGGCGCTTACGCCGATTATGCCGCCAATGGTCAGACTGCCGGTGTCGCCCATGAATACCATGGCGGGGAAGGAGTTGTACCAAAGGAAGCCAATCAGCGCCCCTACAAAGCCCGCAAGGAAGATTGCAATCTCTCCCGTTCCAGGGATGTACATGATATTCAAGTAATTGGAATTCAGTATGTTACCACTTAGGTAAGCTAGAATACCAATCACCACTCCCACTATTGCTGAGGTGCCTGCGGACAGGCCGTCCATGCCATCGGTAAGGTTGGCGCCATTGGAGCAGGCGGTGATTACAATCACAATCATCAGCACATAAATTGCCCATTTGCAATACCAGCCCCACTTGCCTTTGAAGGGAGAGAAAATCTTATAGTCCAGCTCGTTATCCTTTACAAAGGGGATGGTGGTCTTGGTGCTCTTGACAACATCTTCCTCGTGCCAGTGAGAACCGTCTACCAGCCTCTCGCTGTTGCGGTTGAGGGAATCGCGGCTTTCTTCAACCACCTCGCTATCTATCACCTTTTCGCGCACAACGATATTGTTGTTGAAGCAGACGGTGAGTCCGATGATGAAGCCGAGGGCTATCTGGGCAATCAGCTTGCCCCTTTCGCTCATTCCTTCCTTGTTGTGCTTGAACACCTTGATATAATCGTCCCTGAAGCCAAGGGCGCCACACCAAATGGTGGTGAAGAGCATCAGCAGCACATAGATATTGCTAAGGTCGCACACCAAGAGTGCAGAAACCAGCACTGCCAGGATAATTATGATGCCACCCATTGTAGGGGTGCCCTTCTTCTGCATCTGGCCTTCCAGGCCCAGGTCGCGGATGGTTTCCCCAATCTGCTTCTTCTGCAGCCAACGGATAATCTTTTTGCCTGCAAAGAAGGAAATCAGGAGAGCAAAAACGAAGGCCAGCATCGCCCTGAATGAGATGTAGTTCATCAGGCCCGAACCGGGGATATCGTAAGCCTTCAATGCTTGAAAGAGGTGGTATAGCATAATTCTCTACTATTTTATCTGTTCAAAAATCTCGTTTACTATTTCGCGTTCGTCAAAGTGGAACTTTTGCGTTCCGATTATCTGGTAGGTCTCGTGGCCCTTGCCTGCAATCAGCACTGTGGAGTTCTCGGGGGCCATTGTGATGGCTGCCTTGATGGCCTCGCGGCGGTCGGTGATGCAGATGGTTTTTGCCAGTCCCTTCTTGCTGAAGCCGGCCTTGATGTCGGCAATAATGGCCTCAGGGTCCTCTGTGCGGCAGTTGTCGGAGGTTACGAAAATGCGGTCGGCATACTTCTCTGCAACGGCTGCCATTTCGGGGCGCTTGGTCTTGTCGCGGTCGCCACCGCAGCCAAAGAGGCAAATGAGGTTGCGCTGTCTGTCAATATCTTTTAATGTCTTTAATACATTTTCCAGAGCATCGGGGGTGTGGGCATAGTCGATAACCGCAACGATGCCGTTGGGCCCGTGCAGAGTTTCGAGCCTTCCGGGAGCGGATTCCAAGCTGCTAAGTGCGGTCAGGGTCTCATCCTTAGGGCTGCCCAGTGCCAGAGCGGTGCAGTAGATTGCCATGATGTTGTAGGCATTGTGAGCACCTGTCAGTTTGGTCCAGGCTTCGGTACCGTCAATCTTGAGCAACATCCCCTCCAAGCTCTCCTCCAGAATCTTGCAGCTATGGTCGGCGATGCTACGGCAGGAGTAGGTAACTACTTGAGCAGCAGTATTTTGTACCATTACCATCCCGTTCTTGTCGTCGATATTGGTGATAGCAACAGCGCTCTTGGGCAGGGAATCAAAGAACATTTTTTTGCAACGCAGGTACTCCGCAAAGGTCTTGTGGTAGTCGAGGTGGTCGTGGGTAAGATTCGAGAAGATACCTACCTTGAACTCCAGGCCAGCCACCCTTTCCTGTTCGATGCCGATGGAGCTAACCTCCATAAAGCAGTACTGGCAGCCGGCATCCACCATTTCGCTCAGCAGGGAGTTGATGGTGATGGGGTCGGCGGTGGTGTTGGCGGTTTCGCTGCGGCGGGTGCCAACATAATTGGCAATGGTCGAGAGCAGTCCACATTCGTAGCCAAGCTTGCGGAAAAGGTTGTAAAGCAGGGTTACAGTGGTGGTCTTGCCGTTGGTGCCGGTAATTCCTACCAGCTCCAGCTTGCCCGAAGGATGGCCGTAGAAGCTGTCTGCACAGAGTGCAAGGGCCTTGCGGTCGGCATCTACAACTGCGGAAGCACCCTTGGCGAGTGCATCCTCTATGTAGGCGTGCCCGTCGGCACTGTAGCCCTTTACAGCGATGAATAGCGCCCCGGGGCAGGCCTTGCGGGAATCACTTGTTATCGAGGTGATTTCGCAGTCGGGGCTGCCGTGCAGGATGTTCGCGCCTGTACCTTTTATTATCTGTTCAAGTCTCATTTCAATTCTATGCTAACGGTGCTGCCTTTGCCGACAGTCTTGCCTGCTGCGGGGGTCTGGCTCTTGACATGGCCTATGCCGTTATATTTACATTTAAGTCCTTTATTTTCAATAAGATAGAGTGCATCTTTAAGGCCCATCCCACTAACATCGGGAACCTCTGTAGTGGGGGTGCTGTCGCCAACTGCAACCTCATAATCGGCCTTCATATCCGGAACTTCGCCGGCCTTTTCCAGCCCTGTTTCCCAGTAGGCGGCATTGTTGTAGATATTGTCCACAACGGTCTTGATTGCCCTTGCAGGGATGCCACCGCCCTGATACTGATGCCTTGTGGGCTTGGAGTAGACGCAGCAGATAACACTGTACTGCGGGTCTTCGGCAGGGAAGAATCCTACGAAGGTTCCCTGATATTTGCGGCGCCCCTCGGAATCGCTGTACTGCCCATTTTCGAAGGTGGCGAAGGAGGTACCGGTCTTGCCGGCGATTGCGCACTTGGCATTCTTTAGCCTCTTGGCCGTTCCTTCCTCGGTAACCGCCCTCAGCGCCCTTGTAACTGTATCTGCCGTTGCCCTTGAGCAGATGGCAGAATTCAGGATTGAAGGGCCTCTCTTGTCCACTACGATGCCCTTTTCCTCGATATCCTCGACCAGATAGGGCTTCATCATCTTGCCCTTGTTGGCGATGGCGTTATAGAAGGTTAGGATGTGCAGGGGAGTCTCCTCTGTGCTGTATCCAAAGCCCATTGTGCCAAGGTCGGTGTTGGTCCAATAACGGGTCTGGGGAGTGGGAATGGTAGGGGTCAGCAGGCCGGACAGGTCGAAGTCGAAGCTGTCGCCAAGACCGTAGGAATAGATTTTCTCGATGAAATGATCGGGCTGGTTCTGGTAGTAGTCCAGTGCCAGACTGGCAAATACATAGTTCGAGGATATCTTGAAGCCGTCCAGAACGCTGATTTCGCTAGTGTTGTGATTGCGCTCCCAGTCGATGATGTGGGCATCGTGGATGGCCCTAGCCTTCTGTACCACACCATGATGGGTGGGGATGGTTTCGTCGAGGCTCTTGATATAGCCATCGTCGATAACCGCCAGCAGGGTGACGGTCTTGAACACCGAACCGGGCTCGTTCTTGCGGCCAATGGCGTAGTTGGTGATTTCCTCGAAATTGTTCTCGCGGTTGGGGTCTCGCATGAGGTTTACCATTGCCTTGATGGCACCGGTCTTGACCTCCATCAGCACGAAGCAGGCTCCCTCAAGGTCTTCCTCTTCTTGAATTTGCTCGCGCAGAGCCCTGTCTGCAAGGTCCTGAAGGTCAATGTTTATGGTGGTGCGCAGGTCGCGTCCGTCCACTGCACGGGTGTAGGTGCTGTCGAAGTCGCGAACGCGGCCGTAGTCGGTTACGCGCAGGCACTCCCTTCCGTCCTTGCCGTGGAGCAGGGCGTCATATCTACCCTCAAGGCCGACATGGGTGTTGCCCACATTGCTGCGGTTGTCGCGCACGAAGCCGATGGTACGGCGGGCCAGTTGCCCGTAGGGGTATTTGCGCACATTCCTCTGCTCTACGATGAGTCCGCCCTTGTTGGAACCTTCGTTGTAGAGGGGAAGTTCCTTGAGCTTGTTGAGGGTCTTGCGGTCGATGCCCTTTGCAATGGGCAGGTACTTGCGGCCGTTGCTGCGGCCTTCGCGGATCAGCCTGTAATATTCATCTGCGCTTTTCGAAGGGAAGAGGTTGGCAAGCCCGTTGGAGAGGGCTCTGGCCTTATCCAGCCACTCACGCTCCTTGTTTTCTGCCTTGACATTGTCGCTCAGCCTGGAATAAGCCTCCTTCTGGACGGTGCAGTCCATGTGGATGTCGTAAACGGGGTAGGACATTGCCAGAAGCCTGCCTTCGCTGTCGATGATATTACCTCGGATGGGCTCCAGAGTGCGAACTTCGCTGCGAGGGGTGAGGGCTGTTTCTATCTTGGGCTCCGGCTTCCAGAAATATTGGAAATAAACGAGCTTGACCGCAACGAAAACCGATGCGGCGAGCAGGGCATAGTAGAACAGGGAGAGGATTACTCCTATCCTGTCTCTCTTCTGCTGGGTTTTCTGTCCGTTCTCGCTCATTTCTTTAGTATAATTGCCGGCTGTTCCGGTTCGGTTATGCTTGATCCTCTTTCCTGGAGCATGTTCAGCACGGTACTGCGGCGACTCATGCTGGCTACCTCAAAGGTCTTGTCGGCGTGCAAAATCTCCATTTCGTGCAGCTTGGCCTTGTTCTTCTCTACTTTGTTCAGGCTGGTCTCCACCGCAAGGCTGAAAAGTATCAGCATCGCCAGCAGGAAGAACACATAGAGGATGTGAATAAAGTACTTGCCTATGTTCAGACGCAGCAGCAGCTTGCCCTGGACAATAGCTATCAGGCTATTCTTCAGGAAGGTGAGGATGTCTCCTACTCGCCAGCTTATTTTCTTGCTCTCTGCCATCTGTTATATCTTTTCTGCTACCCTCAGCTTTGCACTGCGGGCGCGGGTGTTCTGTGAGATTTCCTCTTCCGAGGGGAGTATGGGCTTGCGAACCACTGCCTTGAGGGGAGCGGAACTCCTGCCGTAAATGTCTTTTTCCTCCTTGCCTTCGATGTTGCCGGCCTTGATAAAGTTCTTTACCATGCGGTCTTCCAGCGAATGATAGGTGATAACCACCAGTCTGCCGCCCTGCTTCAGGGATGCTGCGGCGCCCGAGAGGAACTTATGCAGGGCGCGCATTTCGGCATTTACCTCGATTCTGAGGGCCTGATAGACTTTTGCAAGGAACTTGTGGGAAGCGAAAGACGGCAGGGCGTCGCTTATGGCATTGTTGAGGTCGTCTGTGGTGAGTATCGGTGCCTTCTGGCGGGCGGAAACAATCATTTCTGCGAGCCTGCCGGCATTTTCTACCTCTCCGTAGATTCTTAGAATCCTTTCCAAATCGTCTTGCGTATACGAATTGACAATGTCCGAGGCGGTTTTGCCGCCCTGCGCGTTCATCCGCATATCCAACGCGGCGGAGTAGCGGAACGAAAAGCCGCGCTCTGCCGTGTCAAATTGGTGTGACGACACTCCTAGGTCTGCTAGAATGCCGTCAAGTCCCTCCGGGGCTTCCAGGAGGGTATAGTTATGTATAAACCTGAAGTTGTTGTGTATCAGGGTGAATCGGCTGTCGTCGATGCTGTTTTGAAGGGCGTCTGCATCCTTGTCGAAGGATATCAGTCTGCCATTAGGGGAGAGCCTAGACAGGATTTCGCGGCTGTGACCGCCCCCGCCGAAGGTTGCATCGGCGTAGATTCCGTCAGGCTTAGTTATTAGTTGGGAAACGCTCTCGGTGAGCAGGACAGGTTTGTGGTACACTTGCATCTCCTCCTATCTAGATTTTAGATAGGCTTTCTGCAATGGCAATGAATTCTTCGTTTGAAATCCTGTTTTGCTCAAATTTTTCCTTGGCCCAGATTTCAATCTTGAAATCATTGCCGGAGAAAACCACCTCTTTGGTTACACCTATAGCATCCAAGAGTTTACGCGAGATAGTGATGCGCCCGAGCTTGGCATCGGGTTCCACTACATCACGGTCACGCATATATTCCCTCCAGAAGATTGCGTGCTGTTTGTTGAATAAATTGAGCTTTGACTTCACCTCGGCACTCTGACGCTCCCATTCCTCCCATGTATACATCTCGAGGCAATCAGAAAATAGGTCTTTTTTGACGACAAACCTCATGTCACCACCGGGCGGCAACACTCCCTTGAGCGGCGCAGGGAAGACCATTCTCCCCTTGTCGTCAATCCTGGAAGTGTATTCGCCGATAAAAGTGACCATAATTCATATAACGCAAGTGCTACAAAGGTAGTAAAAATTTTCCACTTTCTTCCACTTGATTACAAATTTTTCCACAATTTTATCAACAGGTGGAAATTATCCGTTGAAAAACAGTTATTAAGCGTTTAAAAAATAAATTAAGCGCTTAAATTTCCGCTATTGATTTTTCGCTGTGATTCTTTTTGCGATATTGCGGAAAAAAAGATTGAGGCTATGAAGATTATGGAAATGTGCGCAGCGGAGAGACCGCGCGAAAAGATGTTTGAAAAGGGCGCTTCGGCGCTGAGTGATGGGGAACTTCTGGCGATTCTGCTAAGAACCGGGAACAAGGGTGAAAGTGCCCTGGAGATGGCTCAGAGGCTGCTTCGGCTGGTGGATGGGAGCCTTTCGAGGCTATCCTGCATGACGGCACCGCAGCTTCAAGCAGTGCCGGGAATGGGTGTCAGCCGGGCATCGGCGATAATCTCCGCCCTGGAGCTGGGAAAGCGCTTTCTAGTGGAGGAAAGTTCGGTGCTCAAGCAGCCGCTGGTGACTTCTAGGATGATATACGAGCTGATGCTGCCGCTGCTTAAGGGTCTTCAATATGAGGAAAACTGGGTAATCTACCTGAATGCGGCGTCCTATATCGTTGGCAAGGAAAAGCTGACGGTGGGGGATGGTAACTCCACCGTTATCGACCATCATAGGATAATCAAGTCGGCTTTGGATAGGGGAGCGAGCGCCATTGTGATGGTGCACAACCATCCTTCAGAAAATCCCCGCCCCAGCATGGCCGACCAGCGCGAGACCCAGAATGTCCGCCGAGCCCTCAACAGCTGCCGCCTCGCCCTCACCGACCATGTCATCATCTGCTCCGAAGCCTACTACTCCTTCGCCGACGACCGCGTCTACAAAGCGTGAAAATATTTTGTGATGTCTCAAAAAAACCGTAAATTTGACGAAGTTATGAGTACTTTACCTGATTTAGAAGAACTACAGTATCAGTATGCCAGTGAGAGACTGGAGGAATTGATACATATTACCGATGGTCAGGATGATGATTTTAGTAAGGAAAACATCGAACTGTCCATTATGGCGGATGTTATCTGGAACTACGAACAGAAATATGTAGGTATCTAATTGAAAAAAGACCGACTATTAAGCCGGTCTTTTTTGTGGGGTGCGATGTGGGGCTCGAACCCACGACAACCAGAACCACAATCTGGTGCTCTACCAACTGAACTAATCGCACCGTGTTGGGAGTGCAAAGGTACGAAAATATTTTAACGAAACAAGAATCAACGGCTAAAATTGTTATCTTTGTACGATTTTTAAAAACCTTAACTATGGCTCGTGAAATAAAGTTCTCCCTTGTCTATAGGGATATGTGGCAGTCTTCGGGCAAATATGTACCCCGCGTAGACCAGCTTGTAAGGGTAGCTCCCGCAATTATTGATATGGGTTGCTTCGACCGTGTGGAAACCAATGGTGGAGCATTTGAGCAGGTGAACCTGCTGTTCGGCGAAAACCCGAATGTGGCAGTACGCCAGTGGACAGCGCCTTTCCACAAGGCGGGAATCCAGACCCACATGCTGGAGCGTGGACTTAACGCCCTGCGTATGAACCCGGTTCCTGCAGATGTGCGCGAACTTATGTTTAAGGTAAAGAAGGCCCAGGGTACCGACATCGCACGCTCCTTCTGCGGCCTGAACGACCACCGCAACCTCAAACTTAGCGTGGAATACGCCAAGAAGGCCGGTATGATTTCCCAGGCTGCACTTTCCATCACCCACTCACCGGTACATACCGTTGAATATTATATGGGTGTGGTTGACAAACTCGTAGAGTACGGTGCCGACGAAATCTGCCTCAAGGATATGGCTGGTGTTGGTCGCCCTACATTCCTTGCCGAGCTTACCGCAGACATCAAGAAGAAGTACCCGCATATTATCGTGCAGTATCACGGCCATAGTGGTCCAGGCTTCTCTCCCGCATCAATGCTGGAGGTTGCCCGTGCTGGTGCCGATTACCTTGATGTAGCCGTTGAGCCTCTCTCTTGGGGCAAGGTTCATCCCGATGTAATCACAATCCGCGAGATGCTTCGCGAGGATGGTTTCCTCGTTAAGGATATTAATATGGACGCGTACATGCAGGTACGCGCGCTCACGCAAGAGTTCATCGACGACTTCCTCGGCTACTGGATTAACCCTGCCAACAAGGTAATGACCTCATTACTAGTTGGTTGCGGCCTTCCTGGTGGCATGATGGGATCCATGATGGCCGACCTTAAGCCGTTCCTTGGCGCAATCAATGCCGCAGAGCGCGCTGCAGGCCGTCCCGACATGACCCTCGATACCCTGATGGTAAAACTCTTCGACGAGGTGCAGTATGTATGGCCCCGCCTGGGATATCCGCCACTCGTAACCCCGTTCAGCCAGTATGTTAAGAATACCGCCCTCATGAACCTGCTCAATGTCCTCAAGGGTAATCCTCGTTGGACAACCATCGACAAGGATACATGGGGAATGATTCTCGGCAAGATGGGTAAACTCCCTGGCGAACTTGCTCCCGAAATCGTGGCTCTGGCCAAGGAGAAGGGCATGGAGTTCTATACAGGCAACCCTCAGGACATGTACCCGAACGAACTGCCTAAGTTCCAGCAGATGATGAAGGAAGAAGGCTGGGACGAAGGTCAGGACCAGGAGGAACTTTTCGAGTTCGCTATGCACGAGCGTCAGTACCGCGACTACAAGAGCGGTATCGCAAAAGAGCGTTTCAACAAGGAGCTGGAAGACTTCCGCGCCAAGGCTGGTGCACCTATCAAGGTCACCCGTCCCGTTGTGGAAATGCCCGAGTTCGACATCGACTCACTCGTACAGAAATACCCCAAGGCTACACCCGTCCAGTGCCCCGTCAAGGGACAGCTTCTGTGGCAGGTTGATGTTGAGGATGATTCCGCTGCACCCGTGGTTGGCACCAAGGTCAAGGCAGGTGATGTAATCGGCTATGTACAAACCTATTACGGCCGCGAAGAACTTGTCGCAGCAGTCGACGGAATCGTAGTCGCCGTACCAGCAAAACAAGGTAAGAACGTAGTCAAAGGCGAAATCGTTGCGCTAATCCAATAGCACATCTAACATAGCTTGACATGCGGAGAGGCACCGGCTAAGGTGCCTCTCCTTCGGGCAGTTAAATAGACCCAGCCAAAGGCTGTCAAGTGAATTTCATTACACTAGAGGCCCCTACCTCATCCTGTAATAAGATTTCACCTTTACTATCCTGCCATTGACCACTCTTTTGTGAGAACGAACTTTGACAGGTTTCCGTGGTGCTACTATTATTCGCACATCCACGGGATACGTATCCTTTGTTAGTATAATAATCATAATTGTGATCTGTTAGAAAGTCGGAAGGAAGGATCCGGTTGAAAAGC
>Ga0181612_114121_pt1 | contig 18264 bp, 8 predicted proteins | sample HoacroProtozoa21_FD_119630 | JGI IMG/M metagenome (GOLD analysis project Ga0181612, IMG submission 119630) | Hoatzin crop microbial communities from Cojedes, Venezuel. Combined Assembly of Gp0051906, Gp0051904, Gp0051908
AGAACTTCTTCCCTCTGAGGGTGACGGAGCACTGGAACAGGCTGACCAGGGAGGCTGTGGAGTCTCCTTCTCTGGAGATATTCAAGACCTGCCTGGACAAGGTTCTGTGCAGCCTGCTGTAGGTGACTCTGCTTCGGCAGGGGGTTTGGACTAGATGACCCACAGAGGTCCCTTCCAACCCTGAACATTCTGTGATTCTGTGAAACGGAGGAGGTAATAAAAGCATGTTAAACCTGTTCCTGGTAAATATCACCTCCTTTGAATGGAAGCAATGCCTTATGAATTCCTAAGTGAAGATTCACGTAGCACACAGTATCTGGTCACCAAAATCTGCGCATGGCTGGTGCTGCTGATATCTAGCCATGTACGGGGAAAGTAAGGCCTAAGAGAACTTCACAAAGATGACATTCAGCATAAGCAGGCTCTGACTTAAGAACCACATCTGGAGCAGCCACAATATGTCAGAAGTTACTGAAGGATCAGGAACTGTGCTTAACACATGTCCTGCCACTCCCTGCTTCAGTTTTTACAGATGAGATTATCTGGATATAGACTAAGAAGGAATTTCAGCTTCAGTTCTTATCGAAAGCTTTTGATACACTTTTTAATGGCAAGATAAAAATGCCTTGCACACAAAGTGATTATTTTCTTTCAGATCTGGGAATTGGTGATAAATTCTGATGCAATACCATAAATAACTTTCCATTTAATGATGCTGAGCATGTTAGGCTATGTCAATCACCCCTCGAAATGAACAGGAGATGTGATTTGAAATGGCAAGCTGCGGGTGTCTAATCAATAATCCCATTATGTGTCAAGCAAACCACATTTGATTAGCACAGAGCAGCTACAGTCCTCCTCAGTGAAGTTGCAACTCAGTTGCTATTCAAACTCCCAGTCCCAAATCCAGCAGGTGAAAATGGTACAAGATGATTTAGCTTTCAAATCTGGAGATACCTAGAGGGTTTGTGAGACAGCAGTCCCATAACCGCTGCAAACCACAGCAGATTCTACTCTCTAGTGGAAAAAAAATGCTAGTTTTTCCTTCTCTTCAAAAAACCCTAGCTTCCCACCATTCCTTAAGCCATCACTTTTTTAAGGTCCCTCACTGGCTCTTTGCACCTTTAAGACCTTTGGAATACAGGTAACTCCAGACACTGGGTAGACTCTTCACTTGTCCTGTAAAACCATCAGGATTATTCAACCCTTCTAATTTTGCTCTTCTCAGCTCTTTATAGCACAGTCCATCTCAGAGATTGTTCCTTTTTATTGATCTACCCACAAAGGCTCATATTTTGCCTTGCTTTTCAACCTTGACACATAAATAAGCGATCTGCACAGGAGTAAGCTGTAAAATAAAGGATATTGTAGGATCCAACAGTATATTCCTACTAAGGATCTGCAAGACATCAGTCAGGCAACTCAGCTGTTTTCCTTGGGTTGCTCTCCACATTCAGAAGAACATAATTTCAAAGCTGTGTTCTGCTTACTCAATATCTACATATATGATAATGACAGCAGATGCCTTTGGTAGGTGCACATTTAGCAGTTGTGTCAACACCACTGTAAAGCATCCATACACAAGAAGCAGCTCGGACCCATTATGATTCCATCTGAGTCAGTACAAAAACAGATTTTGCTGCAAGCTACCATTTATGGTGAATCTATATTAAAAATAATGCTACAAATTGTACTGTACAGTGTGCCCATACCTAGCTCTAGGCTAGATTCAATAAACACACAGTCTCTTTGGAAGTGATACTAGAATTATTTTTCTCCTCTTCCGTAGTGGCAACATGGTGAGAGGTTTGTGAAGATCAAGGGATAAAATGGGCTCATTTACATTTCAGAGACTCCAGCTGGAAGTGTTTCCTGCCTATTTAACAGCAACCCTGTTTACAACCCTGAGATTACGTTTTCTCATGCCTTATGTAAAGCATTAAAAACATTCTGACCTTTATTTACTAACTTAATATTCTAATTAACACTGAAAGTTTTAGCCCAAGATAAGGGACTGTCTATTGAATCAGACCTAAGATTTTAAAGAGGTCATGACTAACAGTACTTTGTGACATAATAAATCAATGCCTTTTCAGTCATAGGTACTAAAAAAAGCTCCATGATGTATTTCCGTAAACACCAGCTTACAGGCAATGCTGCAAAGTATCTGCCTTGGATCATGATATTATGGAGCTGAAAGCCAGATTTCACATGTTAACTACACACAGGACACAGTTTTTAGGGAGCTCCAGTCCCAGTTAGGTACCTACAGTCAAGTTCCAAAGCGTCCAAATGCCAGCAGCTTCTCTGTCCTTTCCTTTTGCATAAAACACTGCTGCCACCACCACTGCTGCATATGGCTGAGACAGGAACCTCTGGGACATTGCAGTGGCATGCAGACAGCCAACAGCAAGGACATGGCCATACTCCCCTTCCTCAGAGCCCTCACACACAAATCCCCACATTACCTCTTCAGTAACAGGGGCACAGTACCCCTTCATCCTTGTCTCCACTTGCTGAGCCTTTTCTTGGTCTCAGCACTCCTCCCAGCATAGCCAAAAGGCAGAGGCAGTTTGTGGAAGCAACAGAGCAACAGTAGAGCCTTAGCTATAATTCTCCTGTGACTTGCAATGTATTTTGTTCCTGCTGCCATTTGTTTTTTGAAGTTCTCCTGTCTTTCAGCAAAGATATTAAGAGACTTTTTTCCTTCCTCCAAATGGGTATTTTCTCTTATTACTTTCTGACGTGAGGCCTGAGCTTATTTCAGCTGCTGAAGGGACAAGCTGCCCTCAGGAAAGCAGGCAGTTCACTCATTTTCTGACTGTGGGAGGTGATGCTGCTTTTACAATGAGAGGTATACAGAAGGGGCAGGATGTGTTTGTTACTTCATTCCACAGCTTTCCCCATAACCCCAGCTGAATTCTGAGCATGCCTCCTTTATGCCTTGTCTTCTTTCCACTCCCTAACAACCTGGTAATAACAATCATAGTTAAAACCTAGAAGACCTGAGCAGGCTTACATTGTTGTGATTCCAGTTTGATGACACTGGCCAGAAGAACACACTCTGGTATGAGATCGGTAAGAGCTTAAGGAGCTAAACCTGTGTTGCGCACAATCCAAAGAGCATCAGCCCCGCTGTGCATTTCACAACCACAGGTACTGACTTTGAAAAACCCATGTACATTGGACTTCCCACACAGTAGCATTCAGGACATCATGCTCACTTCCTTTGCTAGGTATAGAAAAGAGGGCAAGACCAGACTGCTGCGAGGCAGACAAGAGCTTTCCTATTGACATCAGTAGGAATCCAGCCTTTAAGCATCTTCTTGCTACTTTATTCTTTCTTGTATAGCAACTGCAGGTATGAATAGAATTTTAATTTGGATTGGAATACTTACAACTTTGTCTTTTCAAGGAGTGCTAACACCATCTACTTTTCCTAAGAAATGGCCCCCTATGATGGGCATGTTTATTAGTTAAAATTCCTCTTAATGTTTCTGGTAATGTTGCCTGATTAAACTTTTCTCAGAGTCACAGTGAGTTTTCTAAGGAATGAAAAGGAACAAAAGCTGCATTTTCCTCATGCCGTGTTCTTTACAAAGGTCTTCACTTAGCAAAGCGTCTTCCAGCTTCGAGTGTATGAGCAAACCCACTGAGATTAATAGGATTATTCCAAGCTGGTAAGACACATACTTATGTATCTTGCTGAACCTTAAATGAGACGTGATGTGATTGAAAAGTTTTCAGAGAAAGCCCAGTTTGATCAGGTGGCATTTAAAGTACAGCCAGACTCAAAACATGAAGCCTGTCCTACAAGGTAGGATCTCATGAGGGAGCATGTCGCTCTCAGAGGAAAGCATGCTAGAAAGGACATGTACATCAGCATGTAGGGTCACATGCACCGTAAAGGGATGGCTCTTTTCTTGAAGCATGTAAAGTACCTTCAAGAGAAGAGTTAGCTAGGCTGATTCTTCTGTGTCATGCAATATAAAAAGCCTGGGAAAGCTCTAATACGTCAGCTGTCCCAGCTCCCCTTCAGTTCCCCATACGTTGTTTTTTCAGTCTTCTCCAGCAGAGCAGTTTTCCAGTTAGAATGTCCAAAAACACTGGAGACACTCTCCAGAACAACTCAAATTGCAGATCTGTAGCTTGCTTACCTCATACCAGCAAATTCAGAAAGCTGCTGTTCTTAAATAAAAGGAAGCCTGGAGCAACACAAATGCTAAGCTCAGGCCCTGCAGCACTACTCCCTGAGCTCTGATCCTGCCAGCACTCTCCTGCTGTGCCGCAGCAAAAGCAGATGAGGATGCAGCTGTGAAGTCTATGATGAATGCCCTGAGGCTAAAGAAGTTTTGCTGATAATTCATTTGCACATTTCTGTAAGCCAATCAAAGCACACAAGAAGTGCTGTCCTTCAGGTTGAGGTTCTTTGCAGCCCCAATGATCAGTATAAGGTCTGACATCACTTCCCAAACTGGAAGAAGGATTTGGATTCTGATCTTCCTGAAAAAAATCCAGCATTGGGAGCTTTCTCATTTTATCTTTTGCATTTTTTCTATGACTTTTTCCATGTCCTCTGTTCAGCTCTGCCAAAAAGCTGTTGGCAATCTAGACATCCAACAGGACACTTAGCCAGCCATTACAATCCTTATTAATATAAGAATTCTATTCTTTTTAATGCCAATTCTAGTACTTCCAAGTGGAAACAAAAGCATGTTCTCAGACATTTTCATAAAAAGTATTGCAGGTGTAAGATTTATACACAATTGTGTTCAGAACACTTAGGAAACAGATAATCCTATTCATCTAGCTTTGCTGTATCTACTTAAATAGGTTCTCACGTACCAGGTGTGTTTAGTATTTGCATACTGAAATTGCAAAGTGCATATATTATTCATGTTTCTAGGAACAGACCTAGTACTTCATAAAACAGAAGAAGTATGATTTCAAGGTGGTGGCACAACTTGCTTTTAACGGTAGTGAAAAACCATATTGAGGAATCTAAAGCAGGTTAATGATCCATTGAATAAGAAAAGTAGCAAGCTAAGCTACATTGAACATGGTACTATCCCAAACCACACTTCAATAAAGCAGCCAAACATTTTGTAGAAAACTCCATAGTTACAGTCAAACAAAATACACAGTACCTAGAAGCACAAATGCAATCTCCTCATTAAGACACCCATCTAGCAATCTAGAGCAAAAGTCATGCATATTACACTATCCAGTACAAGCAAGCCAGCAGCTGAGCTAATCACTGCCTAGCAATTTCTAAGGGTGAAGTTTGGTGTTGTCCCCTCATCAAGGCCACTAACCTGCATAGGTCACCTCTTCCAGCCACCAGTTCTCATGAATCACACAAGAATGCAACGACCTTCAATATTCCTCTTTCCAGCTGGGCCAGGAGATTTTAAAATTATTGAAGGAACTGCCTAACCATGTAATTTCCTGAGTTCCTCCCCTGAAAAACAGCTTAAAAAAAATCAGGACTGAAGAACTAGATACCAGCTACCTGAGAGCCTACTGACAAGCATCATGTCCTACAGATCAACCTATGCTCCCTTTACTATCTATTAATAGTTATAGATATGCACATGCACGCACACATTCACTTCTAGTGGAATTTTTATTCTTCAGTCACACCTTTTCATTGCTGTTACAATATGAAACATTCCATTGGTTTATGACTTAGAACACAGAAGCTTCTACAGTGAAAAACTACTTGGTTTTCCAGGATAGCAAAATTTCTTTGAAGCCAGCAACAACAAAAATAATTCATGCCTTTAGCAAATGATAACTGTGTCAGTTTTCTCTTATGGAAGAGAAAAAAGCATCTGAACAAAGTCAGTCAGTCAAACAAAAACATTTATTGATTACAGGATTACTTTTTTGAGGGATTGGATTTGGGGTTGGAGGAAAAAATCCTGAGAGAGTGGGGAAGGATAAAACCAAGATATTAAAATAGAAATGAAAAAATAGAAAGGTAGGTGCATTACCAGAATAAATAAGACATGGAATGATTAAGTGGGAGGAAAAATTGTAAGGTACAGCCAGCCTCTGACAGGGGTCCAGACTTGGACAACAGCTCTGAAGGATTAGGAAAGATCTTAAGGACACCAGAGAAGATGGTTCTGTGCTCCCACTTCCCTGTAGGGACTGCATACCGATGTGTCCCCACACTGCCTTCATCCTCCCCACAGGCTATAAAAAGTCTCTTCCATTGATATGAAGGATATGAGGGGTCTCTTCCATTGATATGAAGGAACATATGATCTGTATAGCAGGTTGCCTTCACTATCTCAAACCATTTCCTTAAGTATTTTTAGAAAGAAAGTCCAATTCCTTTTTTACCCTTTGACTTTACATGTCACATTCAGTTTCCCTAAGTTGAAATCTGTCGTCAAGCATTGCCACTTCTCAGGAAAGGGGACTGCTCTGTTTAAGTTCCCAGCAGTGCATAGCTCTAAACCATGAAGAAGGAACCAACATTTTATTGCCTGGCAACTCAAAATAAATGTCAATAATAAGACCCATAGAGTAAAATTTTCCAAAGCACCTACCTGCTTTAGGAGCTGAAGATCCATTTGTGGAAATCACTTCGGAGTCTAAATTCTACTGAAGATTCCTACTTGACTGAAGAATGCCTTTAAAAATTCCTTTTAAATTTTAGATAGTGTTTTAAACATGGGGCATGGACTAGCATGGAAACATGACTGTGAATATAGCAGGATTCTCCAAAGCATCTCACCCACTTTTGTGTTTCCTTATATCCCTTCAGCCATTTATCTGCATCTTTCATTTACAAATATTTTCCTCCAGACTCCTTACTGGCAGAAGTGGGTCTGAAAATTCTATCCCCTTATCCTTGGAGTTGAATAGATCTTATCTATACAGAAAACTTTGGTTTGATTTGATTTCTATGTGTGTGTGTGTGTTGGTTGAAAGCAGAGGCTTAAGCAGCCTGAACAGAGTATAGTATGTCATGCCAATATATGACAGCTGGCTCTTGGTAAAACAGTCCATCAGGTCCTTGCTTGTGCCCATTTGCAAAGACTGAAGAGACAGTGATGAGTTTCCAAAACACAGCATGTGGCTTCAAAGCCATGAATATGCTCTCCTGCTGTATACTCAGAGTGCTGCAGGCATGCAGGTATGTCTATTATTTTCCCTGACCAGTTTGTGAAACAAACTGTAGTCCCTGAAATGCTCCAACACTGTACCTACACGGTTCCCATTACAGAGAGGACAGTCAGGAACACAATAACTATATATTACCTTCCTACACACCAGTTTATTTATAGCATAATTGGCAGAGCACAGTTATTGCAAGAATAAAAATGAAGTGTATGCAAATCAGTTTCACCCCCCAAACACAAAGATCTTTTTGCACCATAGACGTATGTGCAATACAATAGATTCAGTCAGCTGGGATGATCTGCTCGAGTTCACAGGCAACAGGTCCCATCGGGTCATCGAGATGATAACGTGGAAGATATTCTGAACGGCATACACCAGGCCAAGGGCAGAGACCCATGTCCCATACTTAAGCACTTGAGAATAAAGCAGCTAGCTAAGTATCCAATGCCTACCCTGCCCACCCGGGAACTAAGAAACATTAAAAGCCTTGCTTTCTCTAATGTACCCACTTCACCTCTCCCTAATACTTGATCTAACAAGCTAAAAAAAGCCAAGCATTTTAACTAGCTCTATCAATATCTGCCTTAGTTTGAAAACAGTTTACTTCTCAATCTAAGTGCAAGCTGGCTACATACATGTATTACAATGGATGGCAAGAGTTGACAGCTAGTTAGAGACAGCTGTGGGCTTCCCACTGACTGCCAAAGCAGACAAGTTATGGAAGGGCAGCAACTACATTGCTAAGAATATTTTTCAATAGACATATAACATGCTATGCATGGCCCTGTGATTCTCATGTAGTTTATAAGCAGGATTTAGCTCGTGTTTAAGCCTACATTTTCAATGTTGTCCCAAAGGCAAAGGGGTTGGTCACAATCATGAGTTTAATTAACACTGGAGGAAAACCATGATGCAATGCCAAGATTTTGCATAGTGTTCATAAAAGTACTCAGTTCCAGTGAATTTTCCTTCTCTTGCTAGACCTGATAAACATATAACAATGCACCAGAAAAATGAGCAAATCTCCTTCCCTATCCAGTCTGGTATCTAAATACAGCTGCAAAGATAGATAGCAAGAAGGCTTAGACCCAGCTGGCAGAAACGTCAGGTCTTTCAGCTCTGTATCTCTATTATATCAAGTACAAACCGCATTAGCTCCTAGATTTTCCAGTCTTTGGGAAATGCAAGTATTTGGATGGAGAAAGGTTGCATAAATCTAAGCCTGGACATGGCTGGAGAAATTACAAGCAAGCAGGACAAAAGGAGGAGCCAGAAATAAATTTAAAAGCCTTGCTTTTCACTACGTATCACCATTTATCACGTTTATCTCTCCTTTTACTTGTGCCTGATGTCAAGATCACTAGAAGCTGCTTTCTGGGCTCTTTATTGATAAGCCCTTCTCCTATCTACAGAGGACCAAGACGTCACACCCACCCTCAAACAGAGGTGAGCAAGAAAATCCGCCTACTTATTATCTAAGATTAGTTCAAAAAACGAAGACTTGTGTGACACTTCTTTCTTCACAACTGCTGTAACCAACACCTTCCTACAGCAAATATCCCCAGACACAGGTCAGGGTGAAGAAGAACTGAGTAGTTCTTTTTTCCTTTATATTTGAAAATAGGGTATATAACCTTGAACAATCCATTTGGACTCAAAACACCTTCAATATTTAATAATACAGGCTGATTCTTTCTTCTTTTGACTTTCTTGTAGTGGCTTCTTACTCGATACAGAAGCCAAGTGAAAGCAGCAGTTGCAGGGACAAGTCCTCCAGGGACTGCTGTTCCCTTACAGGGACCACTTTGTCCCATATGACCAAAGCAGGTGTGTTACCTAAATAAGCTGACATCGATTCTTCATGCACTTGCTGTTGCCAGCATAAAGACTTGCTGTAAACACAAGAGTGTTCTGGGCGGTTTGCTAATACCTATGAAAGTCCCTGCTGAAGCTGGCTAGAAAGATAATCAGATTCAACACACTCAAGAAAAACCAACAGTTCATTTCAGAACGCTCTCAAACTAAGAGTTAAGAGCTAAAAAAAGAAAAACAGCCTATCCCCAAATCCAAATCCTTAAAAATTAGCTAAGAGGGAGCAAAATAGAGAAGGGTATTCACACAGAGCTTCCATCTGAATGGTCACAGAGTGTGATGGTGCTCTGAGGAAGGTACAGATTGATGAGTACCTGTTATGCATCCAGCCTCAAACTAGAAATGCTTCATTTTCTGATACCCTTGTAGAGCTATAAACAAAAGATAAATATGATTTCATAAGCAAATTGTTTTTTCAATATGGGATTTCTTCTAATTCCGAACTCCAACATCTTGTATATAAAGGAAAACCACAGTCCATACAACTGCATCCACATGCTTGTATATACACTTTGCCACCTAGCACAGAACATGGGAAGCCTGGAAATCCTGATTTCAGGGATGATTTTTGCCTCCTTCAGCACAAGCCAATTAATCTCAAATCCCCACACTGCGAGGACCAGAGATCCAAGATGTCTGACTACTCACCAGGCTACTGGGAGCCCTAGCAAACGAAAACCCAGAAGCCCCACCTAGGTTAAACACAGCATAAGGAGCTCAAATATTCCAGAAGCTCCCGTGATTGACTTCCACAGAGCTACTGAGCCTGGAGGTTTCAGCCAGATTGTCAAGAAATGGGTCTGGAAAGAAGAGTGACTGTTATTGCAAAGTTTTGGTTTTTATAAACATGAATGTTGTGAGGCTTTGGGTGGGAATTCTCCTCACCAACTCTAGATCTCATCTCAGAGACTGTGTTGCTGTGACAAAGCAGTTTACTTTCAGTTGTCTTCTAGCGGCTGTGAAGAGCAGCCTTCTCTGCACAAAATGCCCAGGACGACTGACACTGCTTGGATTTAGTTCAAAGACTACAAGCGTACAGAGACTCGGCCTTCTCCTGCATATGGTCTTTCCAGATTACAGAAAGGTATGTTCCTCAAGCAGCGTATGGGAAGTTTCTCAGCTGCTGCTAAAGGTATTCTGTAAATTAGCAGCGAGCATTGCTTCTCAGGGAAGCTGAGTACTACAGCAGCAGGAAACTGCGCTTGGAGAACAGCTGGATGTTGGTCCACATTCCTCTTCTTGAATGACTGAGTCCGCGAATACTCTCTAATTTCCTTTCAATAATAAGTTAAAAAAATGAGAAATTAGATGCCTTAATAAATCATTCTGTGTTCCTTCAACTAAACTGAGAGTAAGAGACAGACAATAAAGCATTACTGTACTTTGCCATACAATTGCAAAACAAATAAATGAACAAAATTACTCTCTGGAAAGCAGTATTGATCTATAAAGTTGCTTCAAGGGATCTTTATTGAAACAATGTTAACAACAGAAGTTCTTTGTGACTGCAAACTTTGCACATAGAATTCCAAGTTCTCTGAGAAAAGCCACGTCTGCCAAAAAACAATCAACAGATGTCATTCACATAACGCTCTGGGATTGGTGTCTGTGTTTTCACTGCTTGTAAAATAGGATGGTCAATTTTTCCAGGGGTAGGCATGTGGCAAACTGATCATCACCAGCAATGTCTTCATCTGCATTCTTCAATATGACCAGATGCTACCTCTCATGAGTTCCTGAAATAGAGCACACAGTAAGAACTTTCCAGTGTGAAATCCTAGCTGGGGTTAATTCAAACTGACTCGCAGTCTGAGAAATCTGATGAATTTTCAGGCTTTTCTGTAGGACACTCCACTGAGAATCCAGAACTGCATCTCATAGGTAGACAACCAGCTTTACTCAAACAAGTGTTATTCACTGGACCCTGTGCACACTGGCTGACAGCTATATTTTAAGATACGGAAGTTTCACTTAACACTGACCTCCTCTTCAGCAGGTCATTGCTAGCTCAGCATGACAGCCAAGATTAAGGAAACAGCAGAACTCTCTCAAAGGGGTCCAAAAGAAGTGTTTCTAGAGAAATGTGATGAAACAGAACCAAACAGAAACCCTTAAAACAAATCTCACACTGTTTGCAAAAAGGACTAGCCCTTCATTGTTTCCTGAATAAAAATCTACCAATCTACTGATCTGTAAATACACAGAAGCTTTTCTTAAAAAGAGAAAAAATAATCTTTTGTACTTACATGCCTATAGTTGAACCCTACCCCTAGGAAATTAAACACGTTTCTCTCTGTTACAGCCACATGGTTTCGCAGTGAAAAGGAATTTAACAATAAACTCACAATTCAGTGTTCCAGGCCAACAGTACAAGCAATCATATAAGCAAGTGGTATAAAACTGGAATTACACCCAAAAAAGCCACTTATTAATAGGAGACCAGCCAATTGCTTGAAGAGGTGATTAAAGAGGTGAACAAGTATTCTTGTCCACCCTCCTCATATTTTCAACTTACCTGAAAAACACAGCCTTTCCTTTACGTCTATACTTGTAAACACTTTTCTTTGCATTATTTGGAAGTTAAAGGCCATTATGTACTTAATATTATTCAAAACAAGGCCTTCCTACAATATATGTGCATATATATGTATATATTTTCCAACTTAAATGGCAGCCTTTGAATTAGCAACTTCTTCCTCTGGTAAAGGGAAATGCTCACAGAACACAATCATCTCTGCTGAATCCACATTTAACATCCCAGTCCAACAATTTTCAGGCTGAAGAGTAAGACTTAAACCTGAATGGCCTGAAAGGCTTCAAACATTCCTTACTTCATCTCTAGGCAAGAGGAGGTCTCTGCCTTGTTAGGTATACGTGACCTCTTCAAAGCAGGAAACATGCTTCTAGCTTGAGTAATGTCATTTTTCTTTTTCAGTGGCATTTCAATTCAGTGTAGATAAAAATGATTTTTTAAGAACAAGTCAAAGGTTTAAATGTCTCTTTTGCCCAATCCCTTTTGGAAACCCAGTTCAGACATACAGTTTCTTTGAAATAAATAATTGTGCCAGAAGCTATGTTCATCAGGAAACTGTTTTTAGTGTCACCTGCATAAATCAAATCACAGATGCTTCAATCAAGAATGATTTTTTTAAAGAAAGCGTTAGAAAGAAGAACCTTGTTAGACTTATTTCCAGAAGCATTAGAAGACCTCTTTCCTAACCTTTTGAAATATCCCTGTTCCAAATTTTTAAGGTTTCACTCAGTTACTTCAGAAGCCAAAACTTACTTAAACTCTGCTGTGTTTGAAGATATCAACATTTTATACCATTGACCTTTCATCTCCCCCTTTTCTTAGTGAGTATTAAAAGGTTCTCAATCAGATTTAAATTTACTTCCAACGTCATCTAGACTAACAAAATTAGCTGCCACTGCCTTAACTTGATATTCAAGCACGAAGCTATTTTAATAAATGTCAATGAGCAAATTAAATATTTGAATTTTGATGTTGGTCTCCAGAAGCAAAAGAGATGTAATGCTCATCTAAGGCAAAGCATGATTAACATTCAGGTCAGACCCAACCAACAAAACCTGCTGAGTGTTCAGCACTGACTCATTCCTAGCGACTTTTGGAAGCGCTAGTCATAAGATCTGTTTGCATATAAACATATGTGACAAAACTGACAAGCCAATCATGTATAATTTAAATATTTGCCAATTATTACAACGTTGTCATCACTGAATTTGTGACATGGATACTGTTGCTATGGGAGTTGGATTGCTGTTTATATAACAGAGGGGGTATTTGCCCTACCATGCCAGTCAAAGCATGTGTGAGGTTGCTTTGTAGTAGTCAAGTTTTATACTTAATTTGGCAGTGGCCACATTCTGTTCAGGACATTGAAGAAAACAAGACTTGACTTTGGCCTGCCTCTGCTCCCCATATGGGCCCTGCAGTGGTTTATAGCAGCTTGGATACTTCTCTAGTACATGCCAGGTGGTAACATGTCCTATCCACCAGCTATCTTTGGCAGGTCTGCTCACGGTATTCCCGGCTTACCTGCACCCTTTGACATCTGGCATTGCAGTTACAGACTAGCTGTGCATAGAAACAGTGCCTGTCCTGGGGTTTTGTGTAGCCCACAGCCTGGTCAGAAGAGGGACAGATTGCTGACAGCAGAAAATGGGCACAAAGATCAGTTGTACTGGCCCATGTTACCTAGCATTCTTATCACGTAGAGCAACAGGACACAGGCCTGGCAGGAGGGACTAAAATCGTGGCACTCCAGTCAACACAGCAGGAAGGAGGGACTCAGTAGGACATGGCACAGACAGGATGGCAGTCTTGACTTCTTCAGTCCTGCCCAGAAGACCAACATTGGTCTGAGCAGGTCTTTGAAAACAAAGTTGGGAAAGGCATGAATGGATAAAGGGGGGACAGCAGGACATGGAAGGCAAGTATGTTTGGGGTGGAGTTTAACACATGATGTTGTATATACTCACTGAATGAACAGCCTTTCTACTGCATTCTCTCTATTATCCCTCCCACATTAATCAACAAGCTCCACAAAGTCAAGACAAAGAGATGTAGATTTGATCAGATCCTTGATTATTATTGATAGAAGAGTGCAAACAAACACACAGCCCTGAGACAAGGTAGAACAAGGGTGTGATTGATTTTGTAAACAAATAAGAGATAGGGCACTGGAGATGCAGAATTCCATTTGTGAAGAAGTTAACAAGTAAAAATAAAGCACTTTTACATAGAAATCTCCATGACCAAGGTGCATAAAGACAGTCATTTCATGTTAATAAATTGCAGTCTGAAAGCAAAAATCTAATAAAAGAAAGCTGAGCACAAGACGAGTAGTGCCATCCAGAGCACCTTAGTGCAAGTTAAAGTACTCCACACACCACTACCCCTCACCCTATGCATCCCGTATTAATGGCCTGGGGCCTCATTGTTGATAATTGCTGCTCCCGAGTAATCACTGGGGTAACATCACGGGAAGTGGCTGTGATGGTGAGAAGACACTGGACAGTGCTGCAGCCACAGACAAGCCCTTAGGAAGACAAGCACCGAAAGAACAAAGAACAAAATAAACCCAAACCCTGGCCAACACCTCCACTTGAAAGAGGAAAGAAAAATCCTCCCAGGAAAACTGCTGTTTTAAGTTCAACCCTGGTTATTAACATGATCACCCTGAATCCCAGTCACTGTAATTCACCATTCAAATAGAACAGACATGTATACAGAGGAGAAGGGAATGCTATCGTACAGCAAATATTTGCTTTCCATCCTCAGATAATCCTACCAATGTCATTGAATTCAGTGCACCAGAAAATTCTAAATTTCACATTACAGATAATATTGTGAGCTCTTGGGTCAACCCAACTCTTAACTCTCTGTTAAGAGACTGTAAATTCAAAGACTTCAGCGAAGTCACCTCAGATTTATGAAGGCACGTCTGGCCTTGTGACTCCCTGAACTTCATGCCAATTCAGATAATTCTGTGCGTTTAAAAAAAAAAAAAAAGAGAGGAGCTATGTTATGATCATTTCAACACCAATTTATTTGAAAAGAAGCCCTGAAAAGAAGTCTTCAGAGAACACTACTATTGAGACAGCATTAAAGGAGCTAAGAAATGAAAAAGAAAATAAAAGAGCTGAACAGTATTCAATTAAGAGACGTTCTGATACAGGCTTTGTTATGAGCTGCCACTGACAGAAACTATGGTATCTAACTGGTGGGGAACGCCTTCTGAAAAATGGGGAATGGCAGAGGCAGAAAACAGAGGCAAAGTTTTACTATTAACTTTAATTCACTGTGCAGTTTGAACTGAGGTGCAAAGTATAAGTAACAGTGCCTTCCAGCCTCCCAGAGCAAGAACTGTCCCAGTGCTTCAACCTCAGAAATAAGAGGAAACAAACCAAGATAAAGACAACGGAAAACTACAAAACAGAATGGAGAAAACACAGGCAATCTCTCATGCCATCTGTCTGAACAGCCTCAAATCTATGCCATCTGAGCAGTGCCACCAGGAGACCCTAACACACTACTTTTCCTCCAGAAACAGAACACATGAAAATCACACAGTACTATCACGTGGGAAGCATCAGGTGGGTTTCAGTGTCATCTCCATGTGTTTTACCAACTCCTGATGTTACATTATATGAGTGTCAGATATATTACATTCATTCGTTATTTCCCATGCCAGAAATTTGGAGCTGCCAGGCTGAGATGCCAGGAACTGTGTGTTTAGGGTCCAGAACAGGGAACTACTAAGTTCCCACAGACTGCAGGAGCCCCCAGGATATCCTCAATCTTGCAGCAGAACCCTGCCCCACCACTGTGGACGTTCTAGCTATAGCAATAACCAAGGCAGTAGTTCTCATTTAGCAGGCTGGCTACCCAGTCTGAGAGTAGTAAAAATAACAAAGTCCCGTACATCACCTTGTCTTTAATTGGCTGTGTTGATTTCGATCCCAGCACAAAACTGTAAGGGATTAGAAGGCCACATGAAAGAATGTAGTCATGGGGAATCTACATCCAGCATCCTCCTGGACACTAATAAGTTAAAAAGAGAACATCTCAAAGTTTTCCAATTTTGACTAATCAAAACACATTGTAAAGCTCATTCCCTTCTATTTAATTTATCTGGCACTGCATTTAAGAATCCTTGAAACTCATGTGTCTTTTCAAATGAACTCAGCTATATAATAATAGGCCAAACACATCAGATGCTGGGAAATCTCACAATGCCCTGTCTGTTTTTGCTTCTTTTAGTAGCCTTACTAATTTAAAACACCATCATTCATAACAGCATGTTATTCAAATTTTAGCAACCCCCTCACATGCTAGTATTTGGTAAGATTCTGTCATACCCAATTCAGTTTAACTGAACAGCAATAATGATAACTTCCAGGATCAAGGATATGACAAGCAGGTATTCGAAATGGAGCTCAGGGTCCTGACTGCTTGCATGTTACCAAACCACGATGATCTACCTACAGCTGGTTTATTTTTTAAACTCATAATAGTAAGTTTGTATCTGAATATTTTCATACCAGAGGAAAGCATCCCTGGGCAGTATGTTTAATACAATTGAGTTTGTTGATTTGCGATTTGTTATTCTCCTTTGTGCTCTAAAGCTTCTCTGCCTGCTGATGTATTACCTCCCCGTGGGCAATGCCCACCGAGTACATAAAGCTGTGATTCAAGGGACTTGATAAATGTTAGTTTGATCCCAGGATATTTGGTTGAAACACCTGCCACAGGAAAATAATTTGCATCTTTTTCTGATGCCAGAAAAAGCTCTGTTACTCTGGACGCTGAAGTGGAGCCAACCTAGATACAGCTGCCTCAGCTTAAGAACAGAAAGTATAAGGTTAAAATGCTAGCTGTTCATTTTGACTGAGAAAAACAAAAAACTTTGGACCTACTTTTTCCCCATGTCCTTCTTAGTACTTTATATGTCCTGAGTGTGGCCAGAAACAGACCCATTCAATAGGCTATAACACAGTTTGATGGGGTACTTGCACAAATCAAGACAAGTTGCAGAATTGTTATCAATCCCTTCTGACTTCATCAGCCTGTGAAACAATCCTAAAGAATCCAAGAGAATGGTGAAAATTTACTACTTCAGGATATCAGAGTGAGGGGAAAAAATCTGAAGAAATTTTCTTAAGGAACCAGTCCTATTATGGCAGTGCTATGGATGAGAGGCCATATTTTAAACATATCTAGGGAGCCTACAGATGCTAAAAAATGCCATTTATGAACTTCAGAGGCACTGACAATCCTAATTCACATTGCTTTCAACCTCCTGACTGTAAGGGTGAAAGAATCCCACCCCCAAAGACCTCATAACTAAGGTTTATGTATCATTCAGATACAGAACAAAAAGCTTGACCACTTGTGTCAGTCCTGTGTCAGAAATGCAGACACAAAGATTTTTGGGACCAGATTTAAGGTATTCAGGCACTGAACTGCCAGTACTTTTGAACAAAAGGATCTGCTAAATTCCCAAAGGAATTATATAGCAGAGTCATCAAATATCACGTCTTCTCAAACCCAAACCACTGCTTTCTCCAATCTTCTGGACAAATCTTTGGAGCTTGAATCACACCAGCGTGCTTACACACAATCTACACTACTTATCCTCCACACATACCTTGGAAGCAAACCTTCCAGAAGGTGACTGGCATTTTCCCTGAGTGCTATCTGTATCAGACACTAATCATTTGAAGAACTGAGGAGGGGTTTCGGTGTGCAGAGTGAAATTAGCTGTTAAAAATAAAGACGAAAACATGGAACACTAATATTTCACTGTATATTTTCTTTGAGGGATAAAATGCAGCAGCACAGTATTTATATGTACTACTGGCTCAGGGGTTTTTTTTTCAGGTTTTCTATCTTCCATCCAGCTCTATCAGGGAGAAAATTCTTAACATTTGGAACTTTGCACAGCTCAACATTTACTTATTTTCTAAGGCAAAGTTAATGAGTTTGTTTCCTTCCATTTACCTGAAATACTGTTGTACGTTTATCAGTTTAGTCACTAAACAAATAACTTTTATCTTCACAAATAATTGCATTGTCATTACAATAAATGAAGAAATAAGAAAAGACTGGAGCTGTGGGGAGATCCTAGATAATTTTGGGATTTTTTTCATTTACGATTTTTGAGATTAACTCAGATGTGATGTACATGCACGGGTTTCCACGTGCAGCACTTGAGCTATAAATCTCTTTTCTCAGCAGATTTTTGTGCTAAGATTATCTGATTCTCAGACATCAACTGAAAGAGCTGGACAGGGTCTATCACCCACAGTGAAACACTAGCATCTGATAAAATGTAACTGCTAGATGCTGTTCTATCATCGAGTCTTTTGGTTGAAGACCTTCAAACACTGCATCTTTATCTGTTGTAATGTATTGATAAGAAGTCCACTAAATACATCGAATAAGGGCCATTCCTTCCCTTTGGGGCAGTGGAAAAATTATGGTCCTGGACTGCATATTTAATTCACAGGGCTTTTTGTACAGTGGTATCAGTGCGACTGTAAAGAAATATTTGCAAGTGTTCTGCATAACAAAACATTATCCATTCTCTTGGCATCTTAGTCACTGCCTAGAATCTGCTTTTCAAAGCTCTGAATTCCCTCAAAATCTTGCAAATATTCCTTGAGGTAGAAGTTCCCTAAAAGTGGCTTGGGTGTTACTTGCAGTCCAAGACACACCTCACACCATAGGGC
>Ga0181612_156431_pt1 | contig 18257 bp, 12 predicted proteins | sample HoacroProtozoa21_FD_119630 | JGI IMG/M metagenome (GOLD analysis project Ga0181612, IMG submission 119630) | Hoatzin crop microbial communities from Cojedes, Venezuel. Combined Assembly of Gp0051906, Gp0051904, Gp0051908
AACCACCCCCCCAGCGGGCCCAAGAAGGGGCAGGGGGTGAATTTTCCCCCCTCCCCCCGCCAGTATTCGCTTGACAACGGCGTGATAATGGCTGGCAGCGCAGGTAGGCAGCTCTTGGAATACCGAGCCAACTTCACTCAAAACGTGCTTAACGTCTATAATTAAGCCCCGCCGACGCCGCTACGTCCCAAGCCGAATATAGCTCGCATCGCCCACGTCATCACGAAAAAAGCTGCTCCCACTCGTTAAATTCTGCAAAAAGTTTGGCAAATAACAGAAATAAGAGTACCTTTGCAATACAAAACCGCAACAAAAGCCGCAATGGTGGAATTGGTAGACACGAGGGACTTAAAATCCCTTGACCAGGAATGGTCGTGCGGGTTCGAGTCCCGCTCGCGGCACAACACTTTCTCAAGACAATAAAATCATCCAATATGAACGCTAAAACCCTTTTGGTCGCTGCATCTGCAGCCGCTTTCGTGTTAACATCTTGCTCGAAGCTCGGAGCTCTCTCTGCCGACAATTTCAACGTAGTGCCTAACCCAATGGAAACAGAGGGAGGCAAGGTGCCTGTAACCATCAACGGTATGTTTCCCGAAAAATATATGAAGAAGAAGGCCGTTGTTGCCGTGATACCAGAACTGCGCTACGGCAACAAGCAGAGCGTGCAAGGCTCGGCTGCCGTCTTCCAAGGCGAGAAAGTTCAGGGCAACGACCAGACCATCTCATATCAAGTGGGGGGACACTACACCATGAAGTCAACCTTCACATACGAGCCCGAAATGCAGAAGAGCGACCTTTGGCTCACCTTCGACGCAAAGATTGGCAATAAGAGCGTAACCGTGCCACCAGTGAAAGTGGCCACTGGCATCATCGCCACGTCGGAGCTCTACCGACGCACCGTGGCCGACGCACAGGCATGCATAGCACCTGACTCGTTCCAGAGAGTGAAAGAGCAAAAGTACGACGCAACCATAAAGTTCCTCATCCAGCAAGCCAACCTCCGCCAAAGCGAGCTGCAAAACAACTCGGTGAAAGAGTTTGTCAACCTGCTGAAGCGCATCAACGCCGACCGTGAAGGACTAAACCTCACCAACGTGGAAGTGTCGGCCTACGCCTCTCCCGACGGAGGCGTGAAGCTGAACGACAAGGTGGCTTCCATCAGACAAGACAACACCGAGAAGTACGTGAAGCAACAACTGAAGAGCACAGGCATCAACACCTACGTCGATGCGAAATATACGGCACAAGACTGGGACGGTTTCCAAGAGCTCGTGGCTGCATCGAACATCCAAGACAAAGACGTCATTCTGCGCGTGCTCTCAATGTATAAAGACCCCGAAGAGCGCGAACAACAGATAAAGAACATGAGCGCAGGATTCCGCGAACTTGCCGACGGCATCCTGCCACAACTGCGCCGCGCACGCATGACCATCAACTATGAGACCATCGGACGCGACGACGAACAGATACAGGCGCAGCTGAAGAGCGACCCGTCGAAGCTCTCTGTTGAGGAGATGCTCTACGCCGCCACCCTCACTGACGACCCTGACCAACAGAAGGAAATCTACAAGCAGACCACGCAACTATACCCGAACGACCCACGAGCATACAACAACATTGCTACCATAGAATATGCTAAGGGCAACTATGAAGTGGCAAAGGCATACATATCCGACGCACAACGACTCGGCAGAGTACCCGAAACCTACGCTAACCTCGGACTTATGGCACTGAAAGACGGAAACGTGGCCGAGGCAGAGCAACTGATAGCCAAGGCTACTGGAGCCAACAACTTAGAGGTGGCGCTCGGCAATCTGCACCTCGCACAAGGCAACTATCAGCAGGCTGAGCAAGACTTCGAGCGCGTGTTCAGCAACAGCGCCGCCCTCTCGCAGATAATGAACAAGGACTATGCGCAGGCCGACGTTACCCTCATGCACGCCAAGCCCTCTAACGCTATGACCGACTATCTGCGCGCGATACTCAGTGCTCGCCAAGGCAACAACGCATACGCCCGCGAGTCTCTGAAGAGCGCCGTAGCAAAGGACCCAACACTCTCTTCCTACGCCGCCAACGACCTTGAGTTGCAGAACATTAACAAGTAATCACCACACAAACATTCGGACACGATAAAAGCCCGAAGATTAACGTTCGAGAAAAAAGGAAGACCACAGAAGATGTCGAAAGCAACTCTTCACACACTCATCTTAACCGCCCCGCTCGTTTGCTCTTGCGGCACACGAAGCGGGCGGTTTCGCATCGAGGGAAACTTCAAGAACATCAACCAGGGAAACTTCCTGCTCTATAGCACCGACGGCACACTCTCTGCCATAGACACCATCAAACTTCAGCGAGGCCATTTCCTCCACGAGATATCCATCAAGGAGCCGACCACGCTCATTCTGCTCTTCCCCAACTACTCCGAGCAACCCATATTCGCAGAGTCGGGAAAGAAAGTGGAGATAAACGGCGACGCCTCCCACCTCAAGGACATCACCATAAGCGGAACGCCCGACAACGAACTGATGAACCAGTTCCGACAACTCTCTAAAGAGAAGACGCCACCAGAAGCGGCGAAGTTCGCAGAGACCTTCATAGCCGACCACCCGGAGAGCCCTGTCAGCACATACATACTTGAGCGGTTCTTCATTCAGAAGAAAGAGTACAAGAAGGCGCTCGACATATCTAACAATCTCATGAAAGCCCAGCCAGGCAACGGCAGGCTCGCGCGCATCAACCGTCTCCTAAAAGACCTTGCCAACGCACAGCAAGGGACACAGCTTCCATCCTTCTCGGCCATCAATCTTTGGGGCAATGCCGTTACCGACGCAAAGCTGCGCTCATCCATAGGAGTGCTCTACTTCTTCGCTACGTGGAGCTTCGAGAGCCAGAATCTCCACCGTCGCTTGATTAACCTAAAACGGAAGCACGGAAGCAAGCTCGCCATCGTAGGAATCTCACTCGATGCCACAAAGCACGACTGCCTAAACTTCGTGAAGAACGACACCATACAGCGAAACATCATCTGCGACGAGCGCCAGTGGGAATCGCCACTGATACAGAAGTTTGGCATCGACGCCGTTCCTGACAACATCGTAATAGATAGACAAGGAAAAATCATAGAGCGAGGAATTCCCAACGACCAGATAGAGCAACGCATAGACCAGCTCCTAAAAGACTCCTAAGAGGTAGAAGCACCATAAACCCATAAGACCTGTAAAGAGCTACCAGCCTCGCAACATCTACCATCCATTCTGAAACACCTGAACTCTCATAACCCATGCTCGTAAAAACCCACACCGCCACACTCGTAGGCCTCGAAGCCATCCCCGTAACAGTGGAGGTCAGCCTCACTCGCGGGGTAATATTCCGACTTACCGGTCTCGCTGACGAAGCAGTACGAGAGAGCCGCGACCGCATAGCTGCCGCACTTCTTAACAACGGAATGAAGTTTCCGAAGGCAGAGATTACGGCCAACCTTGCACCAGCCGACCTAAGAAAAGAAGGCAGCGGATTCGACTTGCCGCTCGCTATTGCCATACTCGCTGCCAACGGCAACCTGCCTGCCGACAACCTGCAACAATACATGATGGTGGGAGAACTCGGCCTCGATGGACAATTGCAACCTATAAAAGGAGCCCTGCCCATCGCCATCCGAGCAAGGAAAGAGAAGTATAAAGGACTCATCGTGCCAAAGCAGAACATACGCGAGGCTGCCGTAGTAAACAATATCGACGTCTATGGAATGGAGAATCTTATGGACGTAATACGATTCTTCAACGGTGAGAATTACCAACCCACAGTAATAGACACGCGAAAAGAGTTCTACGAGCAACAAAGCAAGTTCGACCTCGACTTCAGCGACGTGCGCGGACAAGAGAGCGTAAGGCGTGCCCTCGAAGTGGCTGCCGCCGGTGGACACAATCTCATAATGATAGGGCCGCCAGGCAGTGGAAAGTCGATGATGGCCAAGCGCCTACCCTCAATCCTTCCGCCTCTCACCCTCGCAGAAAGCCTCGAAACCACCCAGATTCACTCCGTCGCAGGCAAACTCTCGCGAGGAACATCGCTCATCTCGCAACGACCCTTCCGCAGTCCACACCACACCATTTCGCAGGTGGCTCTATGCGGCGGCGGTACTAATCCGCAGCCTGGAGAGGTGTCGCTCGCTCACAACGGCGTACTGTTCTGCGACGAGTTGCCCGAATTCTCACGCTCCGTTCTCGAAGTGCTACGCCAGCCGCTCGAAGACCGACACATCACCATCGCCCGCGCCAAATATTCCGTAGAGTACCCCTGTTCGTTTATGTTCGTCGCATCAATGAACCCTTGTCCCTGTGGATACTACGGCGACCCGACACACACTTGTGTTTGCTCGCCCGGACAAATACAACGCTACATGAATAAAATCAGCGGCCCACTACTCGACCGCATCGACATTCAGTGCGAAATAACGCCCGTCCCCTTCAAGGACTTATCACAAGCAGCACCGGGCGAGCCATCTGCTTCCATCCGCGAGCGAGTTATCAAGGCGCGTGCCATTCAGACCGAACGGTTCCGCGAGACGAAAGGCATCCACTGCAACGCCCAGATGACCGAGCGTATGATACATCAGTTTGCCGAGCCCGACGAGCAGAGCCTCACCCTGCTTCGCACCGCGATGGAGCGTCTGAAACTCTCTGCCCGCGCCTACAACCGCATTCTGAAGGTTGCCCGCACCATTGCCGACCTCGAAGGCTGCCCACAAGTACAGGCAAACCACATCGGAGAAGCCATATCATACCGAACACTCGACCGCGGCGACTGGGCCGAAAGAGGGGGAGCGTAAGGGAAAACTACCTAAAGCAAGCATTTACGCATCCACCAAAATTCCGCGCGAAAAGCGTCGCCATTATCTTGCAACATCGAGATAACGGCGACGCTTTATTATAGTATGTTTTTACAACTATATAGGTAAATCCTTTGTGCCACGCTTATTCCGTTGATTGCGCTTTATCGGGGAGATAATATCCGAGGTGCGGCGGTTGATTATATCCTACGTTTTGCCAGACGATGGATAGGCGATAGACGTGGTCGTGCATCAGCGTCGCCGTGCGATAGACCGTAGGAATGTTTGTGGTGTAAAGGTTGAGCCGCGAGGGGTCGGTGGGGTCAAAGAAAATGAGCTCCTCTCGCCAGTCACCAAGAATATCAGCCTGCAGACATGGCGTTGCCTTAGAACCGTTACAGGTTGTACTGCCGTCGAAGCGTTTTAGTGTGCTGGTTTGTGCACCGTTCCACTTAACGACGGATGGCGTGCGTCGGTCGGAGCCAAGCAGTTCTTCCTGCAAATCTCCATCCCAATAAATACGGAAGCTGTTGGGAAGTCTCGCCTCAGTGATGGCATTGCCATGCACGTCGTGCAACGTAGGACCTACGGAACTCCAGAACTCGCATCCCCGATGGTTGGGGTCTATATCTGCAGCCAAACCACGACCGGTGTCGCGGTTTCCTGTCTCCCGCCAAAGTATCTCGCCAGTGCGAGCGTCGCGCAAATCGCTACCGTAGGGAGGTTCTTCGTGTACCATAAATAGTTCGAGACCTGGGCGGTCGGGGTCGAGGTCGCCAAGATGTATGGCGTCGCCGTGGCCGAGCTGCGTTGAGTAGAGCATCTTACCGTCGTGGTCGATGGCAGCCGAGCCGAACGTAATCTCATCGCATCCATCTCCATCAACGTCGGCCACGGCAATGGCGTGAGCTCCCTGCCCGTAGGCGGATGGCGCGTCATAGGTCTGGCTCTTGCCGTTTGCGCGTATGACGGTGAGCGAGTTCGGCGACGTGGAGGCACTAATCCAACGGGTGTGAAGGTGAGTTCCGTCGAAATCTAAAGCCCAGAGGTATGCTCGCGTGTAGTATCCTCGCACGAAAATGGCAGATGCTGGTTGGCTCGCTCCGTCGAGGTGTGCCGCACATGCGAGATAGCGTTCACCACGATTACCTGGAAGATTGGGCTTGTCTCCCCAGTTCCCGTAGTCTGCGTCGCCACCAAAGCCGAAGCCGCGATTGGGATAATAGTAAACTGTGTGAAGCGCTCTACCAGTGGAACCGTTGAAGACTGTTAGGAACTCTGGCCCAGAGAGTATGCGTCCTCTGTCGTTGCGATAGTCGGCGGCATCGTCGGTTGCGAGGATATCGGGCAGTGTGGCAGCCTGACTTACGTATCTACCAACTCCGTCGATAGAGCCAGGAGCGGTCTTGCACATCAACTCGGCCCGCCCATCGCCATCGAAGTCATAGACGAGAAACTGCGTATAGTGTGCCCCTGCGCGAATGTTCGGTCCAAGACTGACGCGCCATAGATGGACGGTAGCAATAGATGCGGCGTCTGCTCCGTCCCATTTTATCTTATAGCAGTCGATGAACACTTCGCCCGTAAAACCATCGTGCGCATTATCGTGGGCGTTCGACGGGTCCCACTTGACGATGAGCTCGTACTGCCCATCGCCATCTACGTCGCCCACGGAACAATCGTTAGGAGTGTAGCGGCACTGCTGAGTGTCTGCGGGTTTGGTGAGCTGAATGCCGAGGTGGTCGGCACTCCATGGGCGCGTGAAAGCAGATGCACCAGTGGCAGCGATTACTCTGTAAGTGCTGTTGGGTTTGCCGTCGGGGTCGGTGTAGCAGGTAGCCTTCAGGCCGCGCGCTATGGTCTCTCCGTCGCGTTCGACTGTAAAAGTGGCGTCGGCTGGGTCGATGGAGAGCAGTCGCCAACTGAGAAAATGGCCTCCGGAAATTGCGGGCAGCGCCACAACACCGCGGTCGAGCCTCTCTTGCGAGTGGAGCGGCAGGGCAACGAAGGCGACAAGCAGAAGTGGGAAAAGCCTGATGTTCATATCGTCTTTAGGTGATAAATGGGAACGAGAATTAGCCGCGAGTGGGCTTTGAATAAACAAAAAGGCGAGGTGGGCATAGCCTCTGTTGACCGTGCCCACTTCGCCTTATGGTGATGTTGTCTTACATGAAGAGCGACTCGCGTGCCTTCACTACGTCGTCCTTGATGTCCTTCAGCTGCTCGCGAAGCTGGTCAACGCTAATTGCATTGAGACGGCCAAGAGGCTGGATGACATTGTAGATGTTGAGCAGTTCGGGGTTATACTGCTGCAGGTCCTCGAAGGAGTTGACGAGGAGCGTAGTGCGATAGGTGATGTCCTCGGCGTCCTTGTCGGTGAAGTTCTCCAGGAACTTCTGGTCGTTCTGGCAGAGAATGTAGGTCTGCTCGATGATGCTCGTAGCTGCCACTTCCCAGAAACGGTTGGCGCGACCATTCTCCTCCTCAATCTCGTAGGCCTTCTTGTTGAGATCCTCATAGCCTTCTTTGTCGCCATTCTCGTAGATGTACTTAATTGCGGGGTCGTTCAGTTCGCCGGCAATCTTCTTCATCACGGGCGTATAAACGTCGTACATGCCGTAGAGGTTGGCCACCTCGCGGTCAACGAAGTAAACAGCCAGTGCGCGATACTTCGACGAGAGTGTCTCCATCTTGTCTTGCAGGTCGTCGGGCGAGAAGAGATAGTCGGGCTTCACCTTCTTCTCCTCGTCGGTGAGCTTAATCTTGCCGTCCTTGGTAGTGCTATAGACGGGCGATGGCTTCATGCGCAGCCAAGCAGCGGTGAGGCTGTCAAGATGTGCGTTCATGCCAGCTTTGATTTGTTGCTCCTCGAAAGAGGTAGAGTCTGCAGGGGCATTGGCTGCCTTCTGCTGGTTGCCTCCGCAAGCTGCAAACATGCAGGCGGCGGCGAAGAGATAAGCAATCTTTTTCATCATTTTTTTATTAAATCATTAAACATTAAAAATATTCGTTAGCTGAAACTATTCTCCTCTCATCTTCCTACCTGGCCAGTCGGCAAATAGCAGCACCGACGTGAGCAGGGCGAAGAGAGCGAGCACTGCGAGGTTGAACCAATAGGTGGGCAGCCGCAGCGAGCCTATCTGCTTATAGGGGGAGTAGAAAGGCGCCCTGCCGTTGTGCGATGGCGGGTCAAGATAGATTTGCCCTACACGTGGCACGATGACTCCATCGACGGTGGCAAACGACTTTGTGGCCAGGCTGTTTGTCATGATGGTCTCCAGATAGTCGTTGTGGTGCCACTGCTTCAGATGGCGATATTCGTCGCGTCCGAGCTGCTGAATTCGGTCGGTAACAATCTTGTCGAGCGCGAGCGTCGTCGCGTTGCCTTCGCGTGTGAGCAGACTGTCAGCTTGGCGCAAGTAGGCTTTCAGCGACTCGTAGTCGTAGTTGCCCGCGTATGGCTCCATGCCGCATTGCTCGGCGAGCCGCGGCAGATTGGTCTCAATTATCTTGCGGTGGTCTGGATTTTCGGTCTTTCCACGCTGCTGTTCGTCGCGCCACGTCTCCAATTGTGAGTCTATCTCGTATAGGAACGTGGCGTGATTATATAGGTTCTGATAGTTTGCCCGTTGCGCCTCGAAGATGGGCTTGTCGTAGGCATTGTCGGCAAAAGTGGTAACGGCCAGAGCCTCGTAAGCCCATCGCGAGGGAATGATGTCGCCGATGATTGGCACGTTGCCCGTCTTGCTCTTGGAGTTGAGGTCGCTGAAGTCAACCACCACACCGCAGAGCAATATCTGCGGAATGAGCAGCAGTGGAATTGTTACATATATTGCGACGATGGAGTTGAGGCACTGCGAGAGCAACAGCCCCGTGAGATTGGCCACGAACGCTGCGGCAAAGAGAATGAGCCACCAACGGAAGAAGAGGTCGTGGAAGCCCATGACAAGCTGACCAACCACTACGAAAAGCAGCGTCTGAACGAGGGAGATAACGGCAGCAAGCACCACTTTCGACGATATGTATGCAGGATAAGACAAGCGAAGGAATTTCTCGCGTTTGAGAAGCGCTCGGTCTCGGAAAATCTCCTCAGCAGTGCCGCTCATGCCAATGAACGTGGCAACGATGACGGCCATGAAGAGAAAGGCCATGAAGTTCTTGTTGTCTATCAGCGTGTAGCCCGTGTCGGGAGCATAGCGCGTCAGCCATGCGCAGATGACGGCAAGCAGGGGCGCCACTATAAGCGTTATGAGCAGAGACTGGCGGTTTGCCAACTTGGTCTTCACGTTGCGCTCCAACTGTATGAGAAACTGCTTCAGTGCGCCGGGCTTCTTCTGCTTCGACTCTGGCACAGCCGTCTGCGTGGGAGCATCCATCGGCGGCAGTTGCTCCATATACATACGGTTCCACTCTTGTGGCGACGTCTTACGTTCGTCGCTTATGTTTCCGCTGTTGTCGAGAGCCTTTTCGTCGATGATGTTGAGCACCACCTCTGGGTTCACGTTTCCGCAAGTGGGGCACGTGCTCGTGTCGGCGTCGGCATAGTTGGCGTGCTGCTTGAAATATGTGATGGCGTCAATGGGGTTGCCGTCGAACACTGGGTAGCCGCCCTTGTCGAGCAGCCACAGACGGTCGAACAACTTATAGACGTCGCTCGACGGCTGGTGTATGTTCACTATCACGAGGCACCCCTTGTAGGTCTGCTCCTTCAGCAGGCCCACCACATGCTCCGTGTCGGCAGACGACAAGCCCGACGTAGGTTCGTCGAGCATCAGCACCGCAGGCTCGCGTATCAGTTCGAGCGCAATGTTCAGCCTCTTTCGCTGACCGCCAGAGATAGTCTTATTGATGGCCGACCCAGCCTTCAGGTCTTTGGCCTGCTCCAGTCCGAGGTTGCGCAGCACGTCTATCACGCGGCGGTCTATCTCCTCCTCCGACATATCGTCGAAGCAAAGGCGAGCCGTATAGTAAAGGTTCTGATATACTGTGAGTTCCTCAACGAGGAGGTCGTCTTGAGGCACGAAGCCAATCAGCGCGCGCGCCGCTGGTTCGTCGATGTCGTGGCCGTTGATGGTGATGGTTCCGCTCTGCGGTTGCAGGTTGCCGTTCAGCAGCGAGAGCAGCGTAGTCTTGCCGGTTCCGCTGCCTCCCATGATTGCCACCAGCTCACCACTGTGCAGTGTGAAGCTGAAGTTGTGCATGCCGACATCGTTGCCTGGGTAACGGAACTCTATGTTTCGCCCGCAAAACTCCACGCTCCGACGCTCGCTGTCCTCATAGGGGCGGCGCACCGTTGCGAAATAGACTGGCGCACCCTTGTGGTTCTTCAGCACGCAGCTCTCTTGCCACGTCTGGAACACTCCCTCCACCACCGGCACGTCGTTGAAAAGCACCTCGTCGGAGCCGACGTAGGAGAAGAGCATCTTGCCCATCTCGTCTAACCATAGCGTGCGCACGTAGCCGTCGTAGCCGTCGAAACGCTGTATCTTGACAGCCTCAGACGGTCGGTTTTCCACGAAATCCACATACTTGTTGTAGAGTGCTTCGTCCACCCCAAACTGCTCTGCCATCGCATGAAACAGTGCGTCGTCAGCGTCGAAACGGTCGCCTGTTGCCTTGCAAAACTCCATGAGCCTCAGCAGCATGGTCTTCAACTCAGACGACTCGATGGCACTACGAATGTTGGTGCTTATCTGCAGCACTATCGCTTCCTTGTCGAGCGTCTCGTCCTCGTAGAGAGAATAGAAGTCGCTAAAGAGGTCGAGATAAGGCTGTTTGTTCCTTATCCCGAAGTGCCCGCGAAGATAGTTGTCAATCAGTTTCAGACACTTATCCTCAGGACTCTTGTTCCTCGACCCAAGCAACGCAAAAAGGTTGAGCAGGCCAGACAATACGGTGTCGTTAAGCATTTCGCACTGTTACTGACCGCAAAGTTACAAAAAAAACGACATCAACAGCATCTTTTAACCTTTTTTGTGAAAATAGCGGCGCACACACCTCCCCATAAACACCTAATCCCCCAAAACCACCCACCCCACCAATAAACCCTAAAAGCCCTATTCCACAATAAAGCCCACCCCGCCTAAAAGACCTAAAAACAATATTCCCCTATAACAAAAACCACATTTCCCTATAACAAAAACCATATCTTCTTATAACAAAAGCCATATTCCTTTATAATAAAAACGGTACGCACGCGCGCGACCCACCGCCACTCCCCCACCCAACTGCCGAGGCACAAAATCCTGATTCAGCCTAAACCACCCCCTGATTTAGCTTAAATCACACCTTAATTCAACCTAAACCATCCCAACAAAATCGTCGTCGCTCGATAGCCCCACCGCCACAGTCGGACTTCACACTAACCACAGCCCCGTCATCCGCCCGCCGAAAATCTTTTTTCCGACGATTTCCGACGAATTGTTTGGAGGTTACAATTATAATGTTTACCTTTGCCGCTGGTTAAGTACTAATTACTCAAATTAAAACATCATGAGAAGAACTTTACACTTTTGTTTAGCCACTCTCCTTTTGCTGTTCGCGCACACGGGGGGGTAAATTCAGCATTTGCTGACACGTACACGCACACTTTTAAAAGTGGTGATTTAAAGACGACTGCTGGTGAAGTTACCTTGTCCAACGTTGCTTGGACGCAAACAACTCTTGGCTATGCACAAATGGCCAGTAGTGGTGGCGGATTCCAATTAGGCTCAAAGAAGAACCCTGCCACTGATTTTAAACTTTCCACTACAGGCATTAGCGGAACAATTACATCAGTAATAATCAACGCAAAAACAAGTGGCACTGGAACTCTCACCATATCAGTTGGGGGGACAGAATACGGCACACAGTCGCTTACAACCAGTTTTGCAGACCATGAATTCACTGGTACATCGTCGGGAGAAATCATCATAAACCTGAAAAACACGTCTAAAGCTGCCTACTTTATGAGTATAACGATTACTTATACTTCTGAAGATCTCAGTAAGGCAGACGCAGAAATTTCGTGGACCAAAGAAACTGCAACGACGACGTTAGGCGATGAATTCAGTGGCCCGACGCTTAACAATCCACACAACCTTGACATCACTTATTCTTCGAGCGATGAAAGTGTAGCAACTATTAGCGAGGGTGTAGTTTCCGTATTGGCAGGAGGCGTAACAACCATTACCGCCAAGTTCGACGGAACGAATAACGAAACCTATAAGTCAGCAGAAGTTTCTTACGAACTGACTGTTATCGACCCGAACGCTTCTACAGTATACCGCAAAGTGTCTTCAACAGACGACTTAGTAGCTGGAAAGAAATACATATTTGTATGTGAGGATGCGAACACAGCAATGGGTGGTACAATTACCAGCAAAAATGGTAACTCATACGCAAACAATATAGACGTTACGATAACCAACGGTTCAACAGATATCGCAGGTACAGATGTAGTTGAATTAACACTCGAAGGAGAGACAGGAGCATGGGCATTTAAAAGCAATAACGGATACCTGAATTGTACAGGTAAAACTAAAATATCATGGAGCGAATCAAGCGTAACTTGGAATATTGAAGAGAAAGACGACGATTATGTAGCTTCTATTACTGTTGACAATACAACTTATTATCTTCAATATAATAAGGAGGCTACCCGATTCACGTCATATCCAACGACATCAGGTCAAAAAAATGCCGTTCTCTACGTAAACACAGACCGTTTTGCCCTTGACGACACCGAGACGACGGAAGAAGACATTGCAAAGGTTACAGCTGGAAGCGCCGTTACGATTGAGCGCGACATCATAGAGGGTTGGAACGCTATTTGCTTGCCGTTCGACGTTTCGGCTGACGACCTCACCGCAATCTTTGGCGACGAGGCAGAGGTGGGCGAACTGACAAACGCATCGCTCGAAGGCACTACGCAGAAACTTACCTTCACGAAAGCAACCTCAATCACCGCTGGCAAGCCCTGCCTGCTCTGGAGCGATAACGCTATGAGCAGCTTCACCGTTGCAAGCGTAGATAATGTTACCACAACAGTCAATGAGGAGGCTACTGGAAACTGCACTATGATGGGAACGCTCGTAAAGGCCGACAACGCAATCAACGTGGACGACATCTATATGGCAGGCGGAACGCTCTACTTTGCAGAACAGGCTTGGCCTATCAATGGCTTCCGCTCTTGGGTTAAGGTGAACGAGGCTGGCGCACGCAACATCGAAATTGTTATGGACGGCACCACCACGTCAGTACCTGCCGCAGTGCTTGGCATCGAGAGCGATGGCACGACCTACGACCTGAGTGGTCGCAAGATAGCAAGCCCAATGAAGAAGGGCATTTACGTGAGAAATGGAAAGAAGATGGTAATTAAATAAAACGGAAAAATGAAGAAGATTTATTCAGCTCCTGAGACTACGCTGTCTCAGATTGAGACCGAGCAAATGATAGCAAACTCACTCGACACCAAAAGTAGCACTACCGACCACGAAGTAAGTGGTGGTGGCGGTGGCGGCTCTACGCCTCCAAGCGCACGCAGCGTTTGGGAAGTCGAAGAGGAGGAAGAGTAATCCCGATCTTGACAGGGGCTTCTGCTCCGACAAGATATTATTATTAGTATTCAATCAAGGTCTGCCGTCCGCGAGGATGGCAGGCTTTTTTTATTAGGAAAAGTTTGTGGTTTCCCGAAAAATGTGTATCTTTGCAGTCGTATAAATAGAACGACCTAAATGTTTTCAGAGCTTTAGCCGATGAACGTAGAGCTACAGAACGTAGGCGTGAAGCCCATAGTGAAGGTTAGCGGTCGCATAGACACCACGTGCGCCACAGAGTTTGGCGACCGTCTGATGGAGGCGGCTGCCGAGGCTGGCGACGGCGAACTGACGATAGACCTTGGCGGGGTTAGCTATATTTCGAGTAGCGGACTTCGCTCTCTGCTCCGACTGCGCAAGCTGCACGGCGAGGGGGTGAGGCTCGTGGAGGCCAGCCCTCAGGTGTACGACGTGCTTGAGATGACTGGCTTCACGTCGATGTTTCGCGTTAGGAAGCAACTGCGCGAGATGTCGCTCGACGGCTGCACAGAATTAGGTCGAGGCGTAACGGGTCGTGCCTATCGCGTTGACGACGAGACGATATTGAAGCTGTTCGGCCCCGACTATTCGGTTGACGACGTAGAGATGGAGCGTCGCCTTGCGCGTGCCGCACTGTTGTCGGGTTTGCCCACAGCCATCTCTTACGAGACGGTGCGCTGCGACGGTTGCTACGGCACGCTGTTCGAGCTTGTTCGGGCTAAGACGGTGTCGCAGATGATTTCCGACGAACCTGCCAAGGCTCGCGAATTAGGCAGCAGGATGGGCGCGCTGTTGAAGAGCATCCACTCCACGGAGCCTGCCAGCACCGACATCCCTTCGGCGAAGGTGCAATGGACGGAGCGGTTGGCTCGCGCCACCGACTATCTGAGTGCCGACGAGATTAGTAGTCTAAAGGAAGCGGTATCGCAAGTACCAGAGACGCGGGGAATGATTCACGGCGACTTCCATCCGAAGAACGTGATGGACCAAGAGGGCGAGTGGCTACTGATAGACATGAGCGACGTGGCCTACGGTCATCCCGTGTTCGACTGGGCACAGACCCATTTCCTTGGCGTGATGATAGAGGAGCAGATGCCAGGCGAGGCGCAACACGTGATAGGCGTTACGGGCAAACCGCTGCGGCAGACATGGGAGGGACTGACGGAGGCTTACTTCGGCGAGCCTGCCTCGGAGAGCCGTCTTACGGTGATGCGCGCCTTCAGTCTGCTGCATCTCATCACGATGCCAACGTTCAACTGGGGTTCGCGCAAGCTGATAATGCCACTGATGGACCGTCTGCGCGGCAACATTCCCTTCATCTGCGAGACGGCGGCGCAGTTTGATGCCCTTTGGAAATAGGTATCGCGTGCGCGCGCGTATATTATATAAGGTAGAACAAAGAATAATAACGACAACGATATGGAATTTAACATCAAAGAAGAGGGCAACACCCTGACGGGAGCCTTCAACGGACGTCTCGACACGGCAGCAGCCGTTCAACTGTCGAACGACATTCAGCCACTGTTAGACAAGGCAGACCACGAGATAATCCTCGACTGCACCGACCTTGAGTATATATCGAGTAGCGGCCTGCGCATCTTCCTGACCATCCGCAAGGCTGCGTCGGCCAAGGGCGGCAAGGTGATTGTGAAGAACATCAACGACGAAGTGCGCAACGTTTTCACGATGACGGGCTTCTTCAGTCTGTTTGAAGTAGTGTAAGAATTGACAGGAGTTAAGCGCTTCGCGCTGGAGTTAACGGAAGTTAGCAGGAGATAGCGGCAACGTTTTTCTTAGTCTAACGGATAACTCCAAACAGCTAACTCCAGATAAATTCAAATAACTCCAGATAACCCCATAAAGAAAAGAATTATGCCATTAAAGATATTAAGCGTTGACGACGAGCTCGACCTCGAAATATTGCTCACGCAATTCTTCCGCCGCAAGATACGTAAGGGGGAATATGAATTCTTCTTCGCCCACAATGGCGTGGAAGCAATGAAACTGCTCTTGGCGCATAAGGACATCGACGTGATACTGAGCGATATCAATATGCCCGAAATGGACGGACTGACGCTGCTCACGAAAGTGAACGAACTGGGCAACCCTGCGCTGAAGTGCATCATGGTGTCGGCCTACGGCGACATGGGAAACATTCGCTCGGCAATGAACAACGGTGCGTTCGACTTCGCCACAAAACCCATAGACCTCGACGACCTGCAGCTGACCATAGAGAAGGCTCGCGAACAGATAGAATACATAAAGACCACACAGAGGGAGCACACGCAACTGGAGTCGCTAAAGAGCGACCTGTCGGTGGCCGGAGAGATACAGAAGGCCATACTGCCGACAATATTTCCACCGTTCCCCGACGTGGAGGATAAGGTGGACATATTTGCCTCGATGACTCCGACAATGGGTGTGGGAGGCGACTTCTACGACTTCTTCCGCATCGACGACGACAGGATAGGCATAGTTATTGCCGACGTTTCGGGCAAGGGTGTTCCAGCAGCCATCTTCATGGCCGTGAGCCGAACACTGATACGCTCTACGGGATTGCGTGGCGAGAAAACGTCGGAGTGCATGAACTACGTGAACGACCTTCTTTGCCGCGAGAGCCACGACATGATGTTCGTAACGGTGTTCTACGGCATCTATAACATCAAGACAGGCACGATAGAATATACTAACTGCGGACACAACCCGCCCTATCTGTTGCGCCACAACAACGCAGTAGAGCGTCTGCCCTTCGCTAAGAACACAATAGTTGGCGTGATAGATGGGCAACAATACTCCGACGACACTGTGCAGTTGGAGAAAGGCGACACGATAATTCTCTACACCGACGGCGTAACCGAGGCAGAGAACAGCAACCACGATGAGTTCTCGGAAAAGGGATTGGAGAAGACTCTCAAGTCGATTCCCGGTGCTGGCAGCCAAGAGATAATAGAGACGATAAAGGAAGACGTGGACGCATTCACCGACGGTGCTGCACAGTCTGACGACCTGACGATGCTCGTGCTGAAGAGATTGTCTTAGGAAGGAAAGAAGGCCAATAGCATCTAAACGCCTATGAGCCCTATGATACCTATAAAATCCTAATAAGATTTCTCCCAACAACTTAGAGGCAGAGCAAAAAGTTTTTTCACCCACCCATTAAACCATAGACACGAAATAACGTCAAAGGAAAGCCAATGAAAAGAAGCACCTTGCTATATGGCGTCTGCGGCGCACTGGCATTGGCCTGCGGAGGCTTGGTATGGAGCAACTACCGAGCCACCCAACGTGGCGACGCACTGCAAGAGCAGGTGGATAAGCTGAGCGAGGAAAGCAGAAAGTCGGAAGTGGTGAAGCGCATCAGTCAACAGATGGAAGACATTGCCTACGAGCAAAAGAACATCTCCGACCAAGAACGCGACAAAGCCGTGCTGCTCTCCGAAGAGGCGCAACAGCAACGGCGTGAGGCCGAACGACAGACAGAGACGGCCAACCAGATGCGCCAGCGCGCCGAAGCAGAACGAAGCAACGCCGTGCAAGCCGAAAGGCAGGCCAAAGAGTCGGCCTCGCTCGCCGAAGAGCAACGACGCATAGCCGACGACCAGCGTATGCAGGCCGAACAGTCGAAACGAACCACCGACACGCTAAGCTACGTGGCATTGGCGCGCTCGCTCGGTTCGCTATCGTCGCAACGCTATACGGCAGGAGACAAGGACGTGGCTTCACTGTTGGCTTACGGTGCTTGGTACTTCAGCAATCGCTACGGTGGCGATGCCTTCTATCCCGCAATATTCAACGCACTGTCGCTTTCGAGCGGTAACAAGAAAGAGTGGGACGTATGCCGAGGCGGACTTACCGACTTGCTGCCATATAAGAATGGTTTTGTTTCGGTAAGCAACTATGGAGAGGTGATGCTCTGGCAAAAGAGTGGCAACGACATGACCCACCAAATGCTTTTCCACGACAAGAGCTACGACTTCCGCGATGCCCACATAGAAGGTTCGACACTCTACGCTCTCTCGCGCAACGGAACGATAGTGCGCATAGACCTCAGCAAGCCTCAGAACCGATACATAAGCGACTTCGCCGACGGACGCTTCAGCCAGTTCCTCTTCAAGGACGGCAACATAGTGAGCTACGACGGCTCTACCTTATATATTATTAGGAAGAACGACCTGCAGTTAGCTCGCACGGTGAAGGCACCCGCCAAGGTGGTACACATAGACAATTACACTGGCAAACCAACGATATTCACATCGCAAGGAGTTGTATATTTCTTGGAGAAAGACGACAAGCTGACAAAGGAGCTCTCGATGGGCATAGGCGACATCAGCTCGTTCACCGCAACCAAGAAAGGCGACCGACTGGCCTTCGGCACTGAAAGTGGAATGGTCTATGTGATGGACTATCCCAAGATGAAGAACATTCGCAAGTTGCGCGGTCATCAGTCGATGGTATCACAAGTGGGTTTTGTAAAAGGATACCTCGTTACAGCGAGCTACGACCGCACACTGAAGCTGTGGGATTTGAACGCCGAAAAGTTGGAGCCCATCACACTGAACACCTTCTCTTCATGGTTGCGATGCTATAGTGCCAGTGGCGACAACTATATCTGGACTGGCGATGCTCAGGGTGCTCTCACGCGACTCGATATATCGCCAGAGTCTATGTCAACGAAGATAAAAAACTCGCTCAAGCGCGACTTCACACGTCAGGAATGGAACTACTACGTGGGGAAAGAGGTGCCGTTTGAGTCGTTTGTCAACAATAAAAGCCAAAGCCGATGAAGAGAAGTCTGCACGCAATGCTCCTGCTGATGCTCGTCATCGGCCTATCGACGCTCACAGCACGGGCGACCGACGGCAATCCGTTCG
>Ga0181612_167197_pt1 | contig 18257 bp, 6 predicted proteins | sample HoacroProtozoa21_FD_119630 | JGI IMG/M metagenome (GOLD analysis project Ga0181612, IMG submission 119630) | Hoatzin crop microbial communities from Cojedes, Venezuel. Combined Assembly of Gp0051906, Gp0051904, Gp0051908
CTGAGGGTGACGGAGCACTGGAACAGGCTGCCCAGGGAGGTTGTGGAGTCTCCTTCTCTGGAGATATTCAAGACCCGCCTGGACAAGGTCCTCTACAACCTACTGTAGGTGACCCTGCTTTGGCAGGAGGGTTGGACTAGATGACCCACAGAGGTCTCTTCCAACCCCTACCATTCTGTGATTCTGTGTGAGTATTTTCTGACCTCTGTACTTGTGCATGAGCTCTCTAGTGCTGTCAGAGTTAAAATGTCAGTGCTTTGCAAGCTAATGCAATGCCATAAAACATAGTGGGAATTTGGTGAGGTTGTTTGTATCCAACATACGTTAACTTAGCTCAGATTCTGCTTTCAGCCAGGCAAAACTCAATGTGTATTTCAGAGTGTTCAAAGAGAAGCATGTGAAATTCCCACCACTTCTAGAATAAAAAAGTTCATAACTGCGAACTTAAACAACTGAGATTCTTGCACTTCCCCACATGTGTGGCTGCTATCCAAGATTTTTTCTGAAGCAGTTCCAGCTGCCATTTTTAGGAAGCCAAAAATGTTCTTTTGGTACAAGGTGGCTTTAGTAAAATAAGCAATACCTTAAGCCCCAAATGCACGCTTGAATTTTTAGACTATGGGCTTACAGTGGGACTGAGATGTGCTTTTATCAGAATTAGCTTTTTTGCAGTGTGAAGTGTATCCAAACTTACTAAATTACAAAATGGTCCATTTCTTACTTTATATAAAAAGTCATGATGTCAAAAATAAGTGACTGTCAAGCAGAGTGCGGCTGTGTGCGTGTCAGCTGTCCTGAACGCACACCTTGCTCTTTAGCAGGGCGCAGTAAGGAGCAAACACACGTTTCCTTTCTGGTTACTGAAGCCCAAGACTCGTTCAGGAGCAAGTTCAGTGGGTTTTACCCAAATGAGGATGGACGTATCAGTCTCAGAGTTTTTATAGCATGATAGAAATAGAAAACCAGTTATATTCACCTCTTCACAGAGCCAAGGTGAAGAGCCTGAGTGGAGTTTCTCTTCTGACTGTTACAAAGGTAAACACTGTCTTGTAAAACAAGGGGCAGTAAAAACTACATCCTGCAATAGCTGTGCAGGGCCCTAAAAGTTCTGAGTTAGCCTGTTACGACTTCCATTTCAGTGCAGTAGGCAAATCTGTTTTATGGTTTTTAAATAACATTATAATCTCAATTTTCTTGTTGTGTTACAGACTATGAACAAAGTGGTGCAAAGCCATTTAATGAAATGTCGTATCCCTCAGCATGTCTAGTATTTCATTTAGAGCACAAGGCCGTAGAAGCTCTAATGATTTAGATTTCTTGCTAATCAAAAGATTTTTAGCTGATTGAAAATGAGTGGCTGTACAAGCATTTTTCAGGCTATAAATATTAAAAAAATATGCCAGTGCTCTCCAGGTGATTCAAAATTACTTTTGTACCAACCATCTCTTGTTTCAGTTTTGTTAGGGTGTGGTTTTAATCTGATAATTTCTCTTCCCAAAAGCAGGAACAAGAGACAAGCTACACCATTCTGAGAGCCAAAGGCACCAATGTTACCATCAGTGGCCTCAAACCCGATACCACCTACGTCTTTCAAATTCGAGCCCGAACTGCAGCTGGATACGGGACAAGCAGCCGCAAGTTTGAGTTTGAAACCAGTCCGGATTGTATGTATTTGTTCAAATGGTTTAAACTGACATCCTGCCCAGTTTCTGGCTGATTGGAATGGCTGCTTTCACTCCCTTTCTAGTTTAGTAAACATGACTCATAACCATTTATGAAATGTTTTTCTGGGTAGCGTTACCAGATAACTTTATGCTTTATCATTAAACTTGAAACATGCTGTAAAGAGTAGACCATGAATATCACATGTAGTATTTTCTTCCATTCCCTACCCGACCTCTGCCTTGTGCCAGAATCGATACCTGCCGAGAGAGGAAGTTCTATAAAAGAAACAGATTCACAGCCTTGTGCTGTTCCAGATTTTTGGCCTGAACTCTATAGACTATAAACCCCTGATCCAATAGAGTTAATAATATTTTGATCCATTGCTCCCGTGGGTCAGTGTGTAATTCTCCACGTTGCCGCTAAGTGTAGCTGGAGCTAATGCACGCAGCCTGGGAAGGATGGTCGCTCAGCTGGGTAGCTGGGCAGAGAGCTGGGCGGTGTGGCTCCCTTCTCCTCTCTGTCACTATGTTTCTGGGTGGCCTTGGGCAAGTCATTTACTGGTCTGGCACTGCTTTTTCTTTTCTCTAGTGCCTAGCTTATAACATTATTTAACTGATGACCTTATCAGTATTCTTTACAAGTTCTGTTGTTACATCAGAAAGACTCTTAATAGAGCTCATCATCTTGAATGGTACTTGCTCATCCCTTGGTACTATATCATAAATGAAACCTTTTCGTTGCTAGAAGCTGAAAGTGGCTTAATGCATCAAAAAGTCAGCCTTTGTTTAGGTACACAGTTACTGATGTAGCCTGATGCTGCATAATCAAAGACTGCTTTTTAGAAGGTGGGACTTTCACAGAAGACTCATGTCTGCTGTTCAGAGTTATAACACAACTAAAGACTGTAATTCTGATACACTCTTGTGAGGTTATTCTTGTACTCATGATAAAGCTTGAGAATCCATGGTGCACGCAGTGCTCTGCTAAAAGCAACAGAGTTTTAACCAAGAAGAGTAGCACAAGCCAAATGGTCCTCCATTTCCATCCATGTGTTTTTGAGATCTGTTACGTATTTCACCCCTGCTTCTTCCTCCCCCACCTCATCTCTTACTCTGAAAAGCAAATAAGCTTCTTTTTTTAAAAAAAAAAGTAGTTACAAATTGCTGTTGTGGTGACATGTAGCTTTGATATACTGGGTGAAGCTGGAACTCAAGATAGGACAGACAAGTACAGCAAGGAGAAAAAAACCCACTTGAAGTGATAAGAAATTTCAGAATTTAGAAGTTAATCAATTTTCTCTGCAAAGTAGTAGTAGTAATAATAAAAAAAAAAAATTGTGTAGCTGACCAAAAATGTGGAAGGTGACAGGAGACAGACCTGCACATCTCAATGATGAGCATTAAAGTTGCATAGACACCAAATTGCGTAAATTGATTCCTATTGCCAAGTTATCCTAACTACCTGACTACCGTTGTAGGTCTGTAATAGGCAGAGGCTTCTTCCCAATGGGAACAGTGTGTCTTCAAGCAGTCACGTAGACAAACTGTCCGATTTGTGAGGAGCAGGAGGGCTAGCTTTCAGCTCACTTTGGGCATTAACTTCAAGCATAGTGTTGAGGAGCCGAATTCTGCTGTGCTCAGTGAAGTTCGGTAGGTGTCTGCTGAAGATGGCTCAACATACCTAAGATCTACAGGTATTCTCTCATTGCATAGCAGTCCAGCGCACTGAAGCTCCATGCTTAGGGACTCCAGGGAAGCATCCAATGTAAGGCAGAAAATAGCCCCTCATTTTCCTGTAGGCATTGATTAACCATGGATAGTCCTTCTTTGCGCTGCTTCTGTGTGCCTGGGCTTTTCACAGCCTTCACAGGAACTCTGTCAAGCTTAACTGGGAAGCTTAATTTGTTAAAGCACTTTCCATCATACAGAAATGAGAGTAAGGGTGATTATTGACTGGCTGGGATTTCTTGCCAAGGAAAAATTCGTTACTGACCGTGACAAAATATATGTATGTCATGGTATGTATCTTTGTATTTGCGTATATGTTTATGTAAAAGTATCAGTTGAACAGCAGTTACTACAATCAGAAAGAGTAAAAATCGGCAGTAGCATAAATAACTTTGGTAAATTGTCAAAGATGGCTGGAGTCTTTTGTTTTCTTCCCTTGTGTTTATTTGTCTAATCAAAAATTGCGTAGCAGATTAAATATTTGACAGGAGACAAAATGCTGTATAGTGATGACTTAATCTGTCTGTGCTCTATATGAGTGTCAGTTGTGATGTAATCAGTGTTTTGTGTGGAGGGAGTTATTTATATATTTTTGTGTTAACTTTCCAGCATTCTCCATTTCCAGTGAGAATAGCCAGGTCGTAATGATTGCCATTTCAGCAGCGGTAGCCATTATTCTCCTGACAGTTGTGGTGTACGTCCTGATTGGGAGGTTAGTTTATCGCCTGCTTTGCACATTTGCTCCCTGTTCCATTTCCCCAAGGGGCTTTGATGAGCATGGCAAATTGGGTGTCATCCAGCAGTAGCGTGGCCGGTTTGCACCTTCTCCTTTGTCTGCTGCCCAGCAGCTCCAAATGCTGCTTCGTGCTTGATAATAAGCCCACTAACGATAGCAGCCCCAATCATGCAGCCGTTGTTAAAAAATGCTATAAACACATTCTTAGGCAATTGTAAAATTAAACTGTAGGGGTCAAAAATCAACAAATCCTCTCATTAGCCAATTTCCTCAAATTCCCTGAGAACATAACATGTCTCTATAGGGCACAGAGAACGTAAATATCATTAAACTTTCAAACAGGCATTTAATTGTGGAGGGAAAACATTTTATTCTGTTTCCACCTGCAGTTAACATATGAAATTCTCTGTATTAATTTTTTTCTGTTGCTTGTAGATTCTGTGGATACAAGAAGTCTAAACATGGCACTGATGAGAAAAGACTACATTTTGGGAATGGCCATTGTAAGTTATTGAAGCCTTTTAATGCTTCCAGATCTGTTGAATTCATCCCCTAGATAACTGGTATTTTTCAATTTAAAAAAAAATAAGTCATACCTCACTTAAACCAAGGTGAAATTGGGAAGAGAATTATCTCTTCTCTTGTGGGTGAAGAGATTTTCCCCAAACAATTATTCTTTGTTTCAAAATTCTTTCATCTATGTTCAGGTTAGTTAATGAGCAAAACATCGCAGTCTTCAGACAATGTGTGTGCTTAGCAATATGATATTGATTCTGCTGTGCATTACTGAAATGTAGACTGTAACTTCAACTTCCTCATCAGCTCTATGAAGTCTAAGGAATGGCATTTTTTTCCCAAAGCAAAACATAAAATCAATGAAACCTGTTTTGATGACTACCGAAGGGACTATGAAAATTTCCTGCTTGAGAATGCTGACCGGCTAATAATTTAATTTGGAATTATTCTAAGCATAGGCTGAAAAGTGTTTTGGAGTAGTTTCTTAAATTAATAACTACTACACAAGTGTCTCACAAATTAGTTGGATTTTTTTAATCCAGCTCTGTTTACAGACATGTTTTGTTCCAGTCTTGATTCCCCACTTGCAAGAGTGAATATGCCTGTGCTTTCTTTGGGTCTCATTTGGGACTAAGAAGAGAGCCTTTCTGTTAACTTACAGTATCTCTGTGTAGGAAGAATTGTATATAGTCAAGGATGTGAGATTTTGCTCATCCTGAGGAATCTAGGCTACTTCTGAAACATGTTCAAAAGCCAACCCCAAAGTCTGATGTTTGCATACCGATTTTTAATAAGGCTAAATGGGACTTTATTCATGGCTCCTCTGGTTTGTTCCGCTGCGCCGCGTGAAACGAACAGCGTGGAGCAAAATCCCATTCAGGAGATGCTCAGGGGAAGAAGCATTGATTTTCTGAGCCCAGGCACATGTCCTGGCTACCAGGAGGAAGTAGCTTGCTGTGGCCCGTGGCTGGAGGGGGATGGCATCCTGCAGCATTTCACCTCCTCTCAGATCCTGGATTCTCGCTGCAATGTGCATAAATCGCTGCAGTGCTTTTCCACACCAGAGGAGCTGTGGATCGTGAAGACTAGATCACAGTCTGAGCTCCATCCATAGCCTCTTTAGAATAGAAATGAATTAGTTTTGGAGCAGGAGGAGCTGAGGGGAGTAGTGGGGGGATTCTTAGGTTTTTATCACTGCATTTTAGATTTTTTTCATCCTTCCAGGGCGAAGATGCCCTTCGTAAGCACCAAGACTGAAAATTCCTTTTTTTTACCCACAGAATTCTTAGTGTCAAACGAGCATGTTTTTAATAAGAAGTAGTAGTTTGTCTTTGAAACTGTTTCAGCTCCAGATAAATATCCTGCTACATCATGTAAACCACGATGAACCGTATATTTCCATTGCTTAGCATGTTGTAAGGTTAATGTACATGGGTTTTTTGCACACAGCAGTGGTGCTGTACCATCTGCAAGAAAAGAGCTGATGGTACCATAATCAGATGCCTCCCCACCAAATATAATTGAATTAACATTTTAATGAGGGATTTACCTGCGGTAGTTGGAAATTAGAAGTGCTTCCTAATCCCCACGACAATGGAGTAACTGTTCTCTGACTGTTCATGCTATTATTGTTTTGAGTTTGGAGCCCCTCCTTATCTCCCGAGAGCCATGAGCGTACATATCCACAACATGTGTGCTCCTTCCCCTGCACTGTCAGGGGATACACAAGCTGTAACAGCGAGTTTGCTTTGTGCAGCCCAACAACCGCTAACCAACTAGTCTCAGAAATATCTGTACAGTTACATGTGGGCCATAGAATTAATGCTTCATCATCCAAATTTAATGAGGTTATAAAATAAAAGCAACCAGTAAAAAAAGTGTCACAGACAAATAACAGGTCAGAATTTGCTCTCCTTACTCCCACACAATGGAAGGTTACAGTCGGTATTCTTGAACATGTCAGTGCTGTTAAATTCCCCTGGATTAAATTGCTTTTAATTTGGATTTAGATATTCATGTACTGTTTTCTGAGTAGTGCCATGCTGATTCACTATGTAGTAAGAACAGAGCCGATCATGGACCTGATATTTCTGTTACAAGTTCTTGAAAATTATTGATTTTGCACTATTTATTTGTCAGGATTTCTATGTTTGTATGTGTGTGGCTGTTGAAACTTTGTTTTACTAAATTACAGTCTTTCTTAAAGAATGAGAAAATTGCTTCTATGAACTAAAAAAGAATTAAGTGACTTCCATGGCTGTCGTAAACTTTCAGCATCTTAAATACAGCAGCTGGTTTATTTCAGTCAGTTTATTCTGAATTACTTTAAAAAAGCTCCAGCCATGAACTATTCCCTGCAGCCTTGTTACAAATCCTATAATATTACTTGAAAGGAGCAAAAATGTTTCACCTCCTCAGATCCTCTCCCTTTGCCTTCTTTGGTTAGGCCCTTTTTATTTTTTTGCTACCTTTAGGGCAATTCATGCTGTTAAAATGAAAATGTAAATTATTATGTTTGCACAGAATGAGCTGTAAAGTAGTACAGCTTAACACATGTGCATGTGTTTATTATCTGTTTTTCATGACAGAACCCAGTTACTATATAGGCTGCCCTTAATTATTGGTGTGAAGGGATTATTCTCCTTGCAGTCACCATCACCTGATCTTGGGAACCTCTGGGGTCAGCATTAAAAATCTGCAGCCAAAAACCCCACAGTACAGAAGCTTTTAATTGTTGTTATTTTTATTGGGGGTATGAAGGAGCCTGTAACGTACATTCAGCATGGACGGAAAGGAGCATTTACAAGATTTTTAACCAATGGCAATATACAGCCAATTACTTTTTGTTTTACTTGCAAGTAATTCTGTAACCATCAAGCTCTTGAAGGAAAAACAGTCGGCATTTAATGCCGCACACACGCAGCCCTTGTGTTGAAAGCATCGCTCTTAGGTTGCATTGTTTTCGAGGCAATTAGCTAGGGAACTCAGTTTTATCATTTCTGTGTCAATTCTGAGGCCAATAAATCTCCATAAAATTGATTATTTATTTTTTTTACGTACACTTAGGATTGTTTGATGGAACAATGGTGTGCTGTAACTAATGGTCCAAAGGTATTTTTCCCACCTGTGTAACCCCAGCAAGAAAGGTTTAACTATTCTAGCAGTCAACAAATTGATGCAGTATAATAATGCCGAGCTGTAAAGGATATTCCTGAGTGGGTTAAGGCAGTGTTTGTAGGAGGAGTTAATATCTTTTACAGGACCAACCGGTACAGTTAGGAAAAGCCAGAATATCTGTCCAGGATTGCAGGTTTTGTGTCAGAAGCAGAAAACTTCAAGCTGGGTGTAACAGTTATTTCACCTTTTGTTACTGAAACTTCAAGCTGGATGTAATGGTTATTTCACCTTTTGTTTCAAAAACATCCTTGTGTTCTAAAATGAATGCAGAGGCAGATACACAAGGTACCAGGCACAAGCACAAGCAGGGCCTTGAGCCAGGCAGGGGGAATGAGGCTATGCTTCGCCTCCAGCATCTTTGCTGGAGAGAAAGGTTGGGAATGACAATATGTTCCTCCCAGCTCCAGTCCTGCTGGAGGAAAAGATGTGGAGAGCTTGAAACTGCCCTTAAAATCGTTCAGTTGTTTGAACTAGCACTTGCCTCAGCCAAACAGAACAATCCCTGGCCAGGAAACTGTAGAGGGGGACAAAATAATAACATGGATGTTAGGGTAACTGAGCACTAGAACCAGACTTTAATAATAAGAAAAACCTTGTAAGTAAAACATACCTTGTATGTACTGGCAGAGGGATTGAGGCAGAGGTGCATTTGTTCATATATGATTTTCTTTTCTTATGTATCTTGTCGGAGGACTCAGAATGAAAAAGTATGAGTTAATGTGCTCCCCTTAATATATGCTTAAGATCTTTTCAGACTGGCTGTAGCATCACAGATTTTGTTCCTTGTCTCTGTTGTTACCTTGAAAGCACAATATAAGGCAGCATCTAAACAGTGCAAGATGGGAGGGGAAGGTAATATTTTAATATTTGACAGCAGTTAAATATAGCAAGTGCAGATATATTTGAAATTGGTTTTCAGGCTTCTGTGCAATAACTACATTAGGGTCTCTGGTTTCACTCTATGTTAAGATTCCTGGAGACCCATCAAAAGCAGTTGGATTTGAAGAAGCAGTATACCTTTTTCTTCTGTTGATTTGATTTCTATTGTCTTACGAGCTTTCTTTAGAAGGATTAATTAAGTCTAAGTAACACTTTCTCTCTGAATTTGTTTTTACACAGTAAAACTCCCAGGCCTGAGAACTTACGTAGATCCGCATACATATGAGGATCCCAATCAAGCTGTGCATGAATTTGCCAAGGAACTAGATGCTTCTAATATATCCATTGATAAAGTGGTGGGAGCAGGTAATGACTGACAGATATATTGAACTAAATATAGCTCTTTGCTGTACATACTGTTTTACAATTTTGGATTTATACTTGTGACTTGAAAGAAAATGTTCTAAAGCTTTCAAATTAGTAGGTCGTATTTACAGCTGATTTCAGTACATTAAAAAAGTTAAGGACACACACTTCTGTTTTCTTCCCCAAAGAAAGCACGCAGCAAGACAGTTTTCCAAAGGGCACCCGTCGTCACACTTGGACGCAGCACTGTTCGGAGTGAAAAGAGTTCAGCCTCACTTCTATGCTTCTCTTTAAAATCTGTCAGCACAGAAAATGGTATCAGCTGTGAAGATGTGTTCTTTTTTTCCCTGGAAAGGACTCTTGACTATTATGCCTCGAATGAAATCACAAACTCATTTCATACCAGTCACCACACATCCATCAGACTGCAATGACCTTTGGTCATTGGATTGATTTTGGTCACTGCTTTGGATGTGAATTATCGATGTAGGAGGAAAGAGTTGTCTGTCTGACAGCTGACTGTCTGAGCCATACAGATGCTGTAGACTGTTGGGTTTGCAGAAGACAAACTGCCAAAATGAGCAGATTTTGTAGCAGAGGAGCCAGATTACAGAAGGTCTCGTAACACTGAGTTGTCCATGTTGCAGTGCAGCATGTAGTTCCTGATGGGATGTGTGCTTGCTCCTTGAAGTGAAATGGCAGCTTGTCTCATCCAGTCAGAAGATCATGAACTGTTAACTTTCCTGCTGAATTAAGGCATTTGTGAGAAGTACTATGGATTTTTAATCCATTGAAAATTACTCGTTCTTTTATTATTGATTTTTTGCTTCTCTCTAAATTTACTGTTTGAATTAAAATCATGAGATGTGAGAGAGACAGACTTCTAGTGCACAGCAAAAGATTTTCATTTGGAAAAAAATGTAGAACCAAGCTACTGTACTCAGCACATCTCCTGAATCACTCAATAAAAAGAAACGGTATTCATCCTCTCTTACTGCAGCTGGTCAACTGCTTCTATGAAGTTATTTTCTGCAAAGGTAGAATTTTTGTTCCTTGCTGGTTTTAATTTTGCCCCACAAGAGTGCACTGTTCTCCATCATCTTCAGTAAATGCAGCAAAGCTCTGCTTACTGCACATAATAGAGAATTAATGTGGGGATGGAGAAGGGGGTTACTGCAAACCGAAGCCCGAGATCAGTATGTTTCCTTATAAGACTTTCAAGAGCCTTTGTTCACAGATGTCAGCTTTGTAAACTTGGGCTCTGTGAAGTATATGAATCAAGAAAACAAATTCATAAGAATCAATAATATGTCATATTCTATAGCTTATTGTTCTGACCTATTTTTAGTCAGAATGCACGTGAGAATGAGAGGAAGACCGAAATTTGCCAAATATGGCCTCTGGAAATGGCGGAGGAGTTTTCTGAGAGGCTTCAAAAAAGCAATATGTCCTAAATGAGTCAGGTGGTTTAAAACTAAGTCCCTTTGCTCCACTCCAATGAAAGTGACAGTAGGTTCCTGCAGGTCCTCTACATTGAAGCTTGGACTCAAGATACAATAAAGCCGTTTGTTGGAGACCGTGACTCAGATTCATGTAGCCAAAGCTACATACCGTACTACAGTTAGCATCTACTATTAGCAGTTGCCAGAGATGCCAACAGGAAGAGCCAGGCAGTGAAGAAGAGGTGAAAATCGGGCTATGTAATGCTGGAAGCTTCCAAAATGGATTTGTAGCATCGCTTTACACTGCTGTCAAGTTCAGCACGTGGTAGCTTTTGCATTCGGAGTGAGTGCCTCCGATGCTGCTTCTGCAGGAACACTTCTTTTCTCCCCAAAAGCAGAAAGGCATTTCCTGTCTCTTCCTTGAGTCAATGACTTATTTGAGTGAATGACTTGATCTTTTCTTGCCCTTCTCCTTTACAAATGCAAGTGTGAATGAAATTATAAAAAGACAGTGATTTGAGAAGAAGGGATTCATTTAACTGCACTGAAGCGTGACGTAAGTAATGAGACCTTCAAGTCAGGCAAGTAATCTTGATATTCTGAGGTACTTTCCCAAGCAGTTTTTCACAGCTTCAGCCAGAAGTCTCTGAGAGTAGAGGGCAGCTTACATAGCTTTGAAAACATACCCAAATGCAATAAGGAAATATTCTTGTCCAAAAGAACCTCAAGAAAAACACAAGGGATTTTGGTGGGAGGCTAAGCATAAGAAAACTGAGGTCAGGAGCCACTTTTTCAGATTTTTCTTTACAGTAATTCTTTCTTTTAAAACAACTCATTGGTTTTTGTGGATGCAGTTCAGCAAACCACTTAAGAAGCTGAAATCCAGTTGGATATCAGGAGAATACTACAGAAAGTACTTTCTTGATTGGCATAGATTTAAGTATGTGCTTTGCTGAACATGAAAGCAAGCATCTGCGTTTAAGCATTCTTGTAGCGTAACATTTTGTTGATCAAAATATTTCTAAAATTTAGGGGCTACCTGTCCATGAACTTACTGGGAAGGTTTGCAGTATGTCAGTGAGAGCTTGTAGAATGTTACTAAAGTTCACGAGGTTTATGAAACAGTCAGCTTAGCTGCCTCTCCAACTCTGAGGGAGTTCTGTTCACAGCAGTACAATTATGATTTAAAACATGGCAAAGTAAAGGGACTAGCTAATTTCACAGAGTCATCTTTTACTTGTCCCCTGGGTCTAAATGCACAGTAAATGCCATTCACTGACGCACTAAGTAGCTTATTTAAAAAGAAATTAAGATCTCCTGAAGAGAGATCTTTGTATCATGAACAGCCTTCCTAATAATATCTATTTGCTTTCCACATAGAAATAGACATATCAGTCTGCAGGGCAGGTTATACAGTGTTTATGTGTGTAGCATAATTAAAAATAAACACTTCAGAAAAGCTTTACATTGAAAGCCATCAATCTCATCTTTTTAAATCAGTGCCAGGTTTTCCGCCTTCCAGCTTGAACACAAGTTGTCATTCCTCCTAAACAATATCTGCTGAGATCCAGTGCATTTCTTACTGGGACCATATAATAAAGATTTGCAGGAAGAAGATGTAGTGTAACTGCATCTTACTATGGGTGTTGACCAGATAGACTTAATGCAGCATCCATACTGCCCTGTATATGGAAGAACCTTAAGTTAACATAGTTGGGCTGCCTAGTGAGCGTTTTCCAGCGAAATATTTTTCCATGAAAGTAAACCCAGTTTGTATTCACAGATGACACTAAGCTCCATTGCTATTAAAGGTCCAACTTCTAGTCTCTTGGAGCATCCACGGGCCTCGAGGCACTTGTAGAATCCAAGGAATCACCCAAAATTGTGCAGCCATGGCTAAATGGGACTTTGTTGACGGACAATAGCCATAACCTTTTCCTTCCCAAAAGTCAAACAAATATCATGTACAATTCTGGTCAGAAAAGAGGATTGGTTGCTGGACAGCTTGCTGAGATCATAGCCATAGTCTCCATTAACAGTAACTGAACAATAGTTTTAAGAGGTTAGCTTGTTATAGCTTTTTCACCATTAAAACAGAGAAAAGGGAGTACCAAGCTGGACATGACAAGATTTATTTCAAGCGCTTTTTTCCCTTCCTTCTGTTTTCAAGATGTGCTTTGGTCTTCCTCTTTGTTGTTCTCTGACACTATTGAGCTGGGGTTAGTATTTGACCTGAATCAGTGTTTGCTCTTGGTAAGGTATACTAATCACTTTGGCTTGCAGAGGTTGAATATTTTTACTTAAGTCTGAACAGAACTTACCCATTGGTTACTAGTAACAGGTTTTACAATTAATACTCTGAGCTACTGCCTGTCTTGGCAGCCTGAAATACAAATAATGCTAGAAACAATGGATGTAATGTAAGTGCTATTTTAGTAGTATGTATGTATATAAAGATAGACCCTGTTTTTAATTTTTTTGATGTTGTTATTACATTAATAACACAGTACCATGCCTAGAGCGTGAAGCAGCTCAGCAGCTGGTGATAAGATATGGTGACCTTCGTTTCTGTGTTGTTGACTCAAATCTAGCCTGGGTTAGCTACAGAGAAAGGTCATTGCCCTATGACACATTTGTTCAGGTTTTTTGGTTAAATTGGCTGTCTAACAGAGAAACCTTAGAAAATAAAGCTGAAAGGTGACTGCAGGAGGTCATTGAGTCCATACCCTTGGCCAAAACAGAACTTGTTAGGTACCATTCTTGACAGATGCTTATTCTTTACAATCTCCAAGACAAAAGAGTTTATAGCCTCCCTAACAAAATCTTTTGTACTGTCCAAGTGTCCTTACTGTTAGAATTTTTTTCCTGAACTAACTGACCTTGATTGTAATTTGCAACTATTCTTTGGTTAGCTCTTGTGTATAGCCCATCTCATTTATAAACACAGTTTTGATAAAACAAGACTATTGCCATGTGTCTCTCTTCTCATTCCTTGTTATGTATAAACAACACCAATTCCTTGAGCTTTGAACGTGAACACACAGCCCTGACTTTTAAGATTGTGGCCATTGTTGTTACTCTCTGTATCATTCCTGAATTGCAGTGCCACAAATGGGACATGGACACTAATGCCAGCCATATTGGTGGCAAGTTGATGAAAGAATAAATCTGTTTGCAGGTAAATGGGTCAAAAGTAACATCTAAAACGCATCCCATGTGGTGCCACATCTGAAGTCAATGGTGAAGTCCTGTCAGTACATCATACATTTCTGAGCATTAAGTCTATGAAGAGCAACATGATTTAAATTTGCTTGTTAAAAATATCTTAAATCTGTGGGTATTGGTCATTTTTTACTTTTCACAGATGTTGCTTAGTGTAAACAATCAGCTGCAGATATAAAGAAAGAATCATTGTGGGCAAATGAGCTCCAAGAGCTTTTGCTCTTTAGAGGCATAGTAATGCTGTTGCATTTAGGATTATTACACATTAATTTGGGAAAAGCTTATACATAAGCAGTATAATCACTCTTTCCGTGATGTTTCACTCGCAAATAAATACCAAATTCTGAGTTTGCATAAAAATTATGCCAGCTAGATTTAGATTTATAGAGTTTGTTTGTTTCCAAGTCAAACTTTCTATACAAGGCCATTTGACAAAATATGGCATATGAAGGCCTATTTATATTTAGATTTCATGTATTTTGACAAAAGAACCTGAATAGGCATGTATTGTTGGAAAATGAGCATTGAAGTCCTCCAGCAACACCCTCGAGTTGTGTGGAAGAAAAAACCCACAAAACACAACACTCTTACTTTCTTCTCTGTTCAGTAAAGTGTTTTCCTTCTCTTAAAATACAAATAACCAAGTAGGGGGATTCTTGCCATCATATTTCTTGTATATTTTACCCATTCTCCATTTTTATTGTGGTTTTCATTATTTTAATTACTGTGTCCTTAAAACAAGGAAACAGAAAGTTGCTACTGGGATTTTAACTGGGATGTTGTATGTGCAGTTTATTATACCATACAAAATCTAAGGTGGGGGTTTGGATAATTGGGAATCAAATTTCAGTTGCTGCTCAAATGTTTTTTAAGATACTGAAACTTCCTTACATGGTTTTTGTGATCATTAATTAATTAAATACAGAAATTTTCAAGTGAGATGTTTTCTTCCAGCAATTTGTCAGCATATTTAATGCTTGCTCATTTGGATGCTAAGATGATTTTCCCTGTGCACTCTTCTTGGATGTTATATAGCAAAGGATAAACCGCGTTGTATAAAAGTAAAAATGCAGTGATATCTGCTGTTTCCTGTTTGGGGATCTCACACAATATACAGTGGGCACAATATTCATGGTCAACTATTGGGTCCCATAGTGACAGTATATATTTGCACAATTAGGTCCATCTGAATAATGATAGAACAAAGATAACCTGTATGGATTTCTTTTTTCTTTGGAGCTGTGTAGATAAATTCCTTTGTTGTAAATTATCTTGACACTTTAATTGAAAGAAGTAAAATAATTGGTAACTGTACTGTCTGTGTTTGGCAGAAATGAAGAGTACAGTGTTCACAAGGATGCATGACTATTCTCATACTTCTGCATTAATCAGAAGCAGTTAGCCCTCCTTCTGTTGTCTCAAAGTTCATCAGCTGAAACAAGAAGGGAGTTTTTCCGGTGACATTTATGCATTCCTCTGCTCTGCAGTCATCTGGGTATGCAATGTAAATAGGTGACATTGTCCAGTTTGACAGCTGGAGAACCCGAGCATGGAAATGTTAAGTAGTTGTCCAGATGCCTCTTTTGGAGCTCCTGTCTGTGGCCCACCAGTAAACATCACACTTCAGGGACTTCTGCTGAACACTAAGTCTTCTTTCTTAAATCCCCATGAAATAACTACATTTCATCTCTTGTCATTTTTCCACTTTTTAGGGGAATTTGGAGAAGTGTGCAGTGGGCGCCTAAAGCTGCCTTCTAAAAAGGAAATTTCAGTGGCTATCAAAACCCTGAAAGTTGGCTACACAGAAAAACAGAGAAGGGACTTCCTGGGAGAAGCAAGCATCATGGGACAGTTTGACCACCCTAATATCATTCGATTAGAGGGAGTCGTCACTAAAAGTAAGATATGACGGGAGGATGTTTTGCTTGGGAAGTGTCACTGGAGGTCCCTTCCGACCTGAATTATTCTGTGATTCTCTTAGCTTTCAAGGAAGAGCAAAAGCGAATAAAAAACTGAATCATCCGTGTTTGTGCTCTGGAAACTCTTCCAGAAATGTTTATGTTATAACCCTGTTAATATGTGCCAAATATCCTTCAAAAGAGATAACAGTGGAGACACATAGCTTGGCTTTTGCAATGTATGTTGTATTTCCTCAAAAGCAGGAAAGAAATTACCGATGTGAAAGCACCAGCTAAACCCACACTGATGGATCCAATGGAGAATGATGTTGGAGGCAGCTGCCCGCAGTGCAGCTGCTGGACCGTCACTGTCTTGCTGTTCGCAGGCTGCTGAGAATTTAGAATCAGTACCCTGGGTTGACGAGCTGCGAAAAATAGGGGAGTAAAAGTGGTCTGCTTGAAAAAAATACAGAGAACATAGACAAATGGGAGCATTTCTGAAAAGCCGTGCGCCTCAGTAATAAACTGTCAAGTTTAGTAAACTCCAGCACTACAGATTGCTACAAAATGGCCAAGAAGAGTCGTCAAGTCTGGTGTCCTAAGGTTTTCTAATTGTACTGAAGCAATATGTTCCACTTTCAACTAAATAATTAGATTTTATCATTAGCACAAATTTATGAACAGCCTACCTGGCTGCAGCAACTGATACTAGTAAATTAATAAACAAATCTGAACTTTTTCCTACATGGTTTTCATGAAGGGAAAATACTTCATGTGGTATTCAGTACGTACCAGTATGAGGCATTTTAAAGATCCAGATCATCCAGAATTTATACCTCTTAGTAAAAAACTCAAAAAAAACCCCTAGGGGATTTAAGCTGTGAGTAGTAAAATTGTAATATACTTGTTTTTACCAATAGACATTTTCTAAATCTGCCCTTGGATGTTTTTGTTATGGGTTTGTTTATGGTTTTTTTGTTAAAACATATTTTTGTCTATGTTTATGATAACAAATCACCTTCTCTTTTTGAGACAAAAAAATAATTGAAACCTCCATCCACACGCGTTACATTCCTGTAAGAGTAACATGTTTGAAGAACCCTCTCCCTCTCCACTTTCATTGAGATAACAGGAAGTTGTAACAGGCATTCCTGAATGCTGGTGTCTGTCTTGGAGCTCCTACCCAGCTTTCCTGTGGCAGCTATGGTACCCTCCTCAAAGCCGCCCAGATCCTGTGTGCTCTTTGAACAGCTGGTGGAATTTAGTGCTGGTGATGCTGCCTCATTTAGGCAAGTTCTGGCTCTCGTTGCTGATGTTGCTGATTGTCTTCTACCTCGAGGTGGAAAGGGAGAAATAGTTGGTAGTAGAAAAGAGAGAGGTTGCTTGAAGTACCAAAACCAGCTTGTTCTACAACACATGAATTCGGAGACTTCAGCTACAATTTCTAAATTTCCATTGCAGCATAAAGTGGTAAATTTAAAGATCAAAGTTCTGCATTAGTTGTTAGGTAGGAGATCGGTAAGATTTTATATGAGGTATTCTTAAGAAAAAATTTGGGAATGCTTTGAGATTTTTCAGGGGAGTGCTAAGAATTGGTAGGATGTTTCCTAGTTTATCCTAGATGATTCTGCTGGCAAAGCAGCTCCTTGCCATTTCAGTGAACTGCTTGGAATATGCTGAGGGCAATTCCAGTTTAACTAAGTAGAAGTATACCAATTACTTTGTTGTTAAGTAGGTGGTTTTATCAGTTTTAAGGAATCTTGTTTTTAAAACTGCATGATTCGTGTTTCACAAACATAAACAGGCTTTAACGAATTTCATCACTTACTGCAACAAATGATGTGAAATTAAAAAAACCATAAGAATGTGTCTAAAAATAACTAGGGAAAGGTATGTAAAACCTTATGTATTATGAAGAGACATAATTACAATAATAATGCTTTCTCTAGGTGTGATTCCTGAAAGTCTATTTTGCTGATCTAAATAACAAAGAAGTTTTTCTTCAGCTTAGGTCTCACAGTCCCATTAGGAAAGGGCTGCCAGATCTGCCTGTATAAATGCAAGTTATCTCCGGCTTTTTAATGACACACGCTTTGTACAGCCAGAATAAGATTTGCAGTCCCAAAACTACTTGAAACGCCAGCATCAGCCTGTAGACAGCTGGGCTAAAATCTATTTTGTTGAATTTTATATTTCTGTGGCACTTGAGAAAATAATTTAATTGCTGCGCACGCAGGAATTTGTGCATTACTTTTGAATGAACATTACTAATTCTGTCTGTATTCTGTATAAGTGACTATCAGTAAGTTTGCTACTCAGCTGTATTCACAGCAGGCTGCTATCTGTTTCGGAGGGGTTGGGAGTGCCAGCTGCATATTCCATTTAAGTATGAGAGAACGAGCTCTGAATATTCCCAGCTGAAGTCAATAAAAGCCTCAGGGATACAAAACCCTCTCCAGATAGCTTGAATACCAGGGTTGAGAAAACTGCTCTGGAACTATTTGTGTCCATTTTACTGGGTAAAATTATATGGCATTAATACAAGTAAAGATAGTTATTTATTTTCTTTAACATTCTGTAGGGTGATAGAAGGACAAAAAGGTTGTGGGGTTTGTTTTTTTAAAACAAA
>Ga0181612_124872_pt1 | contig 18255 bp, 13 predicted proteins | sample HoacroProtozoa21_FD_119630 | JGI IMG/M metagenome (GOLD analysis project Ga0181612, IMG submission 119630) | Hoatzin crop microbial communities from Cojedes, Venezuel. Combined Assembly of Gp0051906, Gp0051904, Gp0051908
CTTTATTAAGCTTTCAGCCATTTAACAGCAAACCCCACTCACCCTAGAACAGATATTGCAATAGACATCTGCTACAAGAATGTATCGAAGACTAACATTCCAAGCTAACCAGAGCTAAAGAATTCTCATATAGCTAACCTGTGTGTAAAGCACCACCAAAGAGGTTCAAGAATTATGCTGCATTCAACACAAACTGAAGCTGAATTTTGAGTAAAAGTATGAAAGCATATTTATCTGGTACAGGCATCAAAAGAGCAACCTGAATTCACAGAAAATTAAAAAAACTAGCTGTAAATTCAACCTGCCCCCCACTTCCCCTACAAATAAAGAGAAAAATATCAAAAAGTACAATATCTGTTAAATGAAAAAGCATCTGATATGCATGGATTATCTTAGTCTCTACACTTCATTGTCCTAATGACAATAGAATCAGACAAAGAAATCAGTCTCATTAGAACAGCTTTAGGCTGGATTACTAGTATGACTTACAGAATAGAAAGGAATTTCATCTTCCCAAAAAAGAAACAAATAGCTGTATCATACAATTATCCTCTCAATGTGCTTGATGAATCATCTCGAAGTATCTTTAGATAAGAACAGTACATCTACAGAAAATGTTTCCAGAGGAAAAGCATGATATCAATACTGTGTACCCATATTAATAGTACCCAAGTCTCCACTGTTTTATCATTTAACTGCCAGAAGTAAGAACTGCCAAATTCATTCTTTAAATCTAATAGTTATTTTTAAAACATAGTCAAACTATATTCCTTTTCAAAAATTCACAGATTAGTTGGCCCATTAGCATGCCAGACAACCAGGTTTCTGGATTTACCGAACAGTTCTAGCTTTCTAATTTAGCAATTAAGTCATTTTTACACTTGTAATTTGATGTTCTTACACAGATCAAATGCAGTGGTGTGAACACTCTACCTTAGAATTATACTAATAGATTTACTTATGTTTCAACAAATTATTATTTAAATTCTTGCATTCTGCAGGAACAGAGATTACATTTTATAACTCTGGTCTAGGAAGTGACATTATGAAAAAACTCTTGTTGCTAGCATACAAAGGATTATGTCTGTTCTGTACTAGTGACCGTTCACAAGAAGCATAAAATAACCTAAACTTGTACATTGTATATGTAATACAGCATTTTTCACAGACTGTATGAGATAATGTGCTTCTTACTCACTCTGGAGATCCATATTCAGGTTTTGCTTAGGTATATGGAGAAAAATGTTCCTTTCAACCTTTTAAAGAGCATGTTGAGAAATATATATAAACTATAACACACTAATTACATGTTAAACTCTAATAGACACTAAAATGGGATTTGAGAAAGACATTAAAAAAAGCAAAAGGTTTGGTTACCTACATTGTTTATGTATTCAGAAAGCAAGTCTTGGAGAGCTTGGCGGATAGCATTGCACTCAGCAATGATGCGCTCTCGATGAAAGTCACGTGTGCAGGAAGAATCAGCTAGCAAAGCTGCTCCACTGATAATAGCTTCCAGACGTTTCTCTAGTGATGGCCTTATTTTCTCTTCATTCACTACAAGAGGATCCAGGATAATTAAATTCTGGAAAACATTAGGAGTACAGGTAAGAGAAGTCAGCCCAAATAAGTTGTTGCTTTATTTTTGCCTCGCAGAAACTACAGTGACATTATGCTTCCTAGACTTACATCTAGCCCTTTCCCCTTGAAGTATCCAAAATACTTTTGACCATGGCAGATTCCTTTTTCCTTACTGGGGCTATGCATACAGGTCATTTGCAGACAAAGCCAAGTTACCTCTGCCAGTCAGATCTCACTAGTTGTAAGCCAATATCCAAGTTATTAGATCCTACTGGCCTGAACCCAGTGCTCAGACGGCAACAGAGCTTTCCATCCAGAGCTGATTCACACCTAAGCAGCTCATAGAACAAGCAGAATAAGATCACATCTACCTGTAGACCATGTTGACATCTTCTGACTACACCTGCCTTGTCTCTGAGTCCTTCCTCCATTTCCTACTTTTGCTGCATAAGATTCAAGATATTAATCCTCTGCTTCAGTCTCTCCTACACCTGTATCGGGCACTTCTTCTTCTACAAGGCATTTCACTTCTCCTGGAAACAGAAACACTATTTGTCTACCTTTATAAATATACATGCGTTCTTATCACTGCGGTATCTATTTGGTCTATCAATCTTCTCAACAATCCTACTCTACAACAAAAAGCTATCAACCCCATTTTATAAGCAAAGAACTGAGGCTCTTACTGCCAGGTTCACAGCCATACAGAAGGTATGTCTTAAAACAGGCAATTGTGTGCCATCTTCTCAAGTTCTCAGTCAGCATCGTTTGTCTTCTTCATGTCTTGTAAAAAAAAATGTATTTCTTCATTCAAACTCTTTCCTGTATCTGTTTACACTTCTTGAGGGTCATGTGTCTTCCTTATTCTCCCATGCAGTGGGCCTGTCTTGTATATTTACCTTGTAAATTCTTAAAAATGGTATGTATCTTACACTAAGCTTGCAATGTCTATGTACAATTACAACACTGTATGAATTTACTATTCAGTAATACTACGTGTTTTATTAAAGTTCGATGGCCTCAAGATGAGTCAGGGGATAGACTGGATATTAGGAAAACATTCTTTACTGAAAGAGTTGTGAAGCATTGGAACAGGCTGCCCAGGGAAGTGTGGAGTCCCCACCCCTGGAAGCGTTCAGAAAACATGTAGATATGGCACTTCAGGACATGGTTTGTGGTGATGGGTTGACGGTTGGACTTGATCATCTTAGAGGTCTCTTCCAACCTTAATGGATCTATGATCTCAGACCAGAGTCTCAGCTTTGTTTGAAGGAGGCATTCAACACCTCCAAAATTTAGTCTTTTAGAGATCAGGAGGACCTCTGGATTTAACACAAAATCAGCAGTACTAGCTCACAGCTAAGGATGTTAAATTAGATTACATGAGCAGTCTAGTTCTGCTGATTTTTAGACTAATACAATCCCACACTGTGGCAGAAAGTCACTGCTGCTAGCTTTAACAGGCTGAATACGGGCAAAGATCAAAAGAGTAGCTTTTGTTCAACAACTGTTTTTTCAAAGGACGTAGATATAAGTGTCCTTTTACTTTTCACTAGGTAGGGTAAACCAAAGCAGACAACTCTTTTAGCACAATAAAATTAATTACATTTGTGTGTCAAGCAAATAGTCTCAAGAGAAAGAAAAGGAGAGGAGATATTTTCATGAAATGTGAAAGTAAGTATATTCAAGCTTCAGCATCTAAAGAAATTCAAACTAGTAATTTTTAATCTAACTGAACATCTAAAACAGTATCCTTATGGTCCATATCACCAAGCCTGTATTCCACATAAATCCGTTCACCTGTTACATCCTTATGTGGTTCCAAGCTTTCAGAAGAAATATTAAACAAGAAAACTATGCCACATACCCTGAGCGGAATTTAGGTCAGGTAAATCAAAACTTATCTGTGCTTATCCAGTATGTGCCAGACTACTTTTAAGCTGGAGAATGTTAATTATTTTTTCAATTTAGATTTAATATCACAATTTCAGGTACTGTCTAGCTTAGACAATTCTAAGAGCAGTGAAAGTGTTCTATTAGAATATCATAAGAAAAAACTTAAACAGCTAGGAAAGGGGACTTCAGTCATCTTGAAATTTTCTTGTTGGTTATTATTAACATTGTCTTACACTTTAGGTATGATTTAGGGAAAGGAAGACTTTATTACATGTTCAGTCCTCCCATCTTTTCTGAAATATACAAGAACTCTTTTGAGACAGCTGGGAGATTCTCAAGCAAAACTAGAGAAAAATCGGACTTCATAATCTGAATATTTCCAAAGGAAACCATTGCAGGTTCTTTCTGCATTAAGGTGTCGTTCAGATGGAAGCTAGTATTTCCCAACTTGCAGGATCAATGTAGGTTTCTAAACATTCCACCTCCACTACTGTTCCACTGCCTTGAAGTCCTCCATCTCATTTAAAAGCATTCTAGTTATTTAAGTAGTCTCAGCACTGCAGCCCGATATTTACTACCTATTAACATACATAAAGTAAGTGGACAATGAACCTTCTTAAACAATCTCTGCAAGACCTTCTGGGGCCTAAAGTTCTAGGATTATGTTATGCTTTGTACCAGAAACTAGGACTACATGAACTGTAGTCCTCATATTTCCACAGACAATGACTAGAAAGAAAAGGTCTCCACATTTCCTGTGTTGAATTTCGGGATTTTCATACCACTGCAGCGTATCACAAAAAGTCAGGCCAGTGCTACTGCTAGTGCGATTTTCTGTTGTCTATTCTGAGAGACTATCAACAGTCTAAAACTAAGTTTATGGACTTGTTTCAGCAAGTGACAGTATAGAACATTAAAATAGTTTATGGGTCTATGTCAGGCATTTATGTGCATCCAGCAGATGCAAGCATAAATTAAGTATTAACTATGTATTCCAAGCTCCTGGTTTTTCTCAAACCAATGTTCACCTATCCAGATACATATAATACACTGAAAAAGAGTTTATGTGCAAGCAGGAAGGAAAGAGCTGAAATATTTTGAAGATGAAAACCACAGCTATTTGTGTATACATAAAAGCAACATATTAAATCTATTTGTATATCTTAATGATTTCCAGATTCAAAAGATGTAAAAAAAATGTTGACCATGGAAACATTAATCTCACATGCAACTTTGGAACTCACAAAGACAGAGCAAAGAAAACAGGCAGTTCACTGCTTTCATCCTCTTTTGTGGAAGTAGTGAAGTTGGAGCCAGTTAAGAACTACTCAGTTGTTACAAAAATACTGACTTCTGCCCTCTCCAAGAAAGAGAGAAGAAAAGCTGAAATTTTGCCAGGGCCTGGCAGACCCTGCCATGAAGGCTAAAATCCAAAGAAAAGAAAGAACACTTGGACAGAGTGAAGATGGCTTCCTCTTCTAGTCTGAAATATCTCCACATACCCTAACCTCTTGCTGGCAGCAGATGGAGCCAGACTAGCTCTCCCAGGAAGTCATTTTGCTTTTTCAGGCAACTTCTTAATTGCCAATGCCTAGAGGTATGTCTGACAGGAGCAGTAATTCAGCTCTTAATATTGTCCTGAGAAGTCTTCCTACTCCAACCAAAGCATTAGGACTCCTGTGTCTTTTTCTGTAACAGCTGTTTCCACAGAGGAAGGAAATGCACCTGAAGACACTTTTCAGAGAAGGGTGAAGGCAGTAAGGTACCTTTTGTTCACAAAGATAACTCGAGACACATTAAGAATATTACTATAGAGCATCTGCTTTTTCCTCATTTCTTCTCTTTGGTGAGCTTCCTTACAATAATGAGATTATGGCTGAATGCAAAGAAAAACTGGACGCAATTTACCTGGAGGCAAGTTACTGTATGTCTCAAACACAACATGTATTACAGCAAATCAGGGAAATGCAGTAAAGGAAAATGTAAAAAAGTGGTAAGAAGTGCCATTAAGGACTTTGAAATGCAGGGGAAACTAATCCCTTTCAGCTGTCACCTCACTAAGTAAGAATGCATAACATTAAAAGCAGAATCAAAATAGTTCTCAGCAGTAGGAACTGTATTTTCCTGCATAACAAGTGTTTAAGAACTGCATTATCTAGGTCTTCGTTACTCTGGCTATATCCAAAGGCACAGTAAAATTTAAAGACAAAACTAACATATTAATACAGATTTGGAAAATGGCATAAAACTAGTCATTAATTTTTAAATATTTACCTTTAAAAAAAATTAACTTACACCCAAAAGATAATTTGAAACTAAACTTATACATGCTCGTCCATAATGATCATATAAGAATGACCAGGGAAGGCATTCTAAGATACAGCCAGTTTCCAGAGGTCAGGACATTCATTTCTGATGTGGAAGACAGGTTTATCTGTGTTAGAGGTTTGAAACTCTGTCTGTCTCATTCACATCACAGTCCTTAAGACTAAAGTGCTCTGTGGTACCTCACCTCTGCTGGAGTTTTGCTGCTTGGTCACTTCACTGTTGCGCTCCTATATCTCAAGCAAGTACCCTCAACACTAGGCTACACATAAAACGTCCATCATAAGGTAAAACACACTACATCTAGATACTAGATTGTTGGGTAAGCTCTGTGATACATTTCCACACTATAAACATTTAATGAGATTTGTTCCCAACAGACTATTTACTACATTGACCTATTTCATGGCACTGTATTTGCTACAAGAAGATAGAGTAAAGGTTATTTCAGGTCCTTAGCCAATAGAACTTTCTATAAAGAAGGAAAAGTGCAACCATCTAATTCATAAAATCTTTTTAAGAGGTTAAATGCTCTATAAATTGTGCTTTATCTAACTCACAGAGCTTCAATTCCCATTTACGTTACCTAGGTAAAAATATATTTAAAACTCCATAAAGAAATGGCTTTTTACAACAGTCAGACTTCTATGTTCTTATGTTTCCAAATAAAACCAAACTCGATCCAAAAGACAATTTTTCCCATTTTGTGATTATCGCATCTTAAATTTTAAAATAATAATAAATTTATTACATTAAAAAATATCAAAATGGTACTGCTCACATACAGTCAAGATGAATTAATCTGCAGTCAGAAGATGCAATCCTTTTTGCCAACTTGTGTTTAAAAAATTTGTAAGTAAACCAGGTAAATAATAGCTCTCATTTAAAGTATATCATTTGTCATTCAGAGTTTCATTGTTAACAAGTCATGTATTACACTTAAATATTTCTCTTTCTTTCTTTTTTATATAGGAAAATATATTAGAAACTATCATTTTAAAACCTGGTGTGACAAGCAAGGAAGGATAACAGGTAACATGCAATTGTAGACTGTTCCATTGGAGGGGAAAAACCTGTTAGATTCAACTTTCAGCACTACTGAGAGATATCTTTTGATCAATGAACTGCCACTACAAGATTTGTGTCATATTTCAATTATTTCTCTAAAGTGTCATTTAAAATTTTAGACAAAAATCTATTACCATCAGTCATAACACCATTTCTTTTAAAAATGTATCAACAATTTTGGAGTTCAGAGGCTGAGATCTGATCAGTCCAAGAATTTACAACCAAAAAAACACATATTCACAAATGTGTCCCGAAACTTTCATTCCTTTTGTGACCTGGGCCTACATCAGTTACACGAGACAAGGAGCATGGTCTGTAATGTCATGTACAGGCAGGACAATGGAAAACAATGCTGGTAAGAGCCAGCGTAGTCATGGGCAAAAGGGCAAGCGCCATACAAAAGCTTAGGATCAAGGTCAGCAGCAGAGAAAGAGCTGACTTTCTCCAAGTATTTGCTTAAATAATGGAAGTAGAAATGCACAATTTGTGAAAGCATATTGGTTATGTCACTTTGTTTAATAATAAGCAGAAAACAATTAAGTTTCTAAATCCTTCAATTATATAAATTACATAAGAATCCCAAGACAAATTTTGAAGTAAAGGACTTCAACTTGTGTTGTACTAGTTCAAATGCAGTCAGGGTAGCAGTGATCACAACCATCTGATAATCACTGTTCTTTGTAAACTAAACTCATGGGTTCTGCCCACTTACTCAAGGATGTGTCTGTCTCCATCATTAGCAACACACTTGAAACTAATTCTTCCCTGCTATTTGAAGGAAGTGATCACTCCCCGTGAAATAACTTAGTGACACTGTTTAGACTAGGACTAAGCAGAGCATCAATTTCTTACACCCTTAGGTCCATCACTATGATAGCAATGACATAAACCACTTTTGAAAAATGTTGCAGTCTCACAGACTTACATACCTCAAGCTCATCAAGTGCACTTCCTAGAGTAGCTGTGTGAGATGTAGGTTGTCCCATTTTATTTCCAACTCCTTGGGAAGCATTAGAAATCACATTGAGTGCATTCTGTATTTCACTGCAAATTGAATCCTTGCTGGCTGTAAGGGATGCAATATCTGAATGTTCCAAACAAGCTGAACATATTGAATGTAGAAGAGAGGAATTTTCCTTCAGGGATGCACGTGCTGCAGCAATTTCATCACGCTGATTGCTAGATTTCAAATCCTGTCAGCAAAAGAACATGTTGTTTATTTCCAAAAGCACTTCAAAACTGACAAGTACTGTATAAACAATTTTCTCCTATCTCTACTCTGTTTAAAGAATCATCGAGTTAAATTCATCAAAGATTGTGAAAATTGACTACAACAGTATTCACAAATGAGTCATCTTTATCTCACGAGAAATGAACAAAGTCTGTGTAAAACCACCCCAATTTTTATTGCGTCTTATAACCAGCACCATGAACTGTCCCACATTTCTCTTGTTTTTAAGCATCATTTTCCTACAAGAAAAATGGCCTGGAAATTAGCTGTCTTTCCTCCTAGACATGTCTGTCTTTATAAGCTGTAGAGAAGGACAGAGATGCAGACAGGGTTAAGCAAGGAATTCTGTGACTGTTGTATCTAAGCACATTTCCTGTGTTTGTTTCCCTGCCCCACCAGCTTATGTCCTGGGAGCACTGCGGAAAGGAACAGCAGGTCAGGGGTGGGAATCCTGTACTCCTGCGAAACACGAAGTGTGGAATGTGTGGAAATGAGAATGGTTCTTGAACAGCCATCTCTGAAGTGCCACTGCCTGTTTTTTCTCTCTCCCTTCTATGTACACACATAAAGCACTCAGGGATCTTACCACACTCATCTTGATCCTCCCTTCTCCACCCAGATCTTCTTGAAACCCTGCCTCCTGCCAGCCCAGACAAAAAGGAACACACAGCTCAACAGAGTTGCCAAGTCAAATTCAGCTGTTTCTAGGTGCCAAGCTTGGGAGCTGTTATTTGGACAGCTGAAAGTTATGGACTTTGGGACAACCATACAATCAACAACAGGACTGTAAGAAGCCTCCAGTCTCATCCTATTTTACTCTAGACATTCTCCCCACTCTCTTTCTGCATCTTGTCCCTTTGAAAAAAAAAAAAATCAAGCAGATATTTGCAAAATGGCTTGGGTAAAAGAGACAGTTAAATTCAGGGGAAAAATAAAAAAGGAAGGGAAAACAGCATATCAGAACAATAAAAGTGTGTGGCACCAGCTTCAAATGATGAGAAGAGGCACAGTGAAGAGTGAATGGCAAAATGCACACAAAACTGCTCTCAGCCTGCTCTAAAGAAAGCTGGTCTTTCTAATTATTTTCCTCTGCATTACATTGGGCTCTATGTGTATTATTTATGAAAGCATCACAATATCCGCTTCTCACTGCATAAATTTTACAAGTTTATGGCTGAAGAAAAGAGCATTCAATATTAAGTGAACCAGTCTTAGGGTTTTAAAATCTCATTTACTGCAAGATGTGCATTGGACATAGGATTGCATCTTACTTCCCCAGGCTAACTTGGAAATCTCAGGGATACAGTAAAAAAAAACCAAACAAAAAAAAACAAAAAACCCTCACAAATAAGAAAGGGACAGAGACAGAGAGAGAGACAGAGAGAGAGGTGGAGCCTTAAAGAGAACCAATGACTTACAGAGCTGATCATCTGAACTAGAAAACTGACTTATTTTCTTGGGTATATTAATACTTAACATATTTTTATGTTTGCAATAAACCAATATATAAACCTATCACCACTGTGCAGGAATTAGTTCATTGCCCAATGTACTCAAATCCAAACAGTAGTGCATCTCCAACCTTGGTAAAACATCTGTAATTTATCCAGTGCACTCTCAGTGAAAAGTATTATTTGTTTTTAAACACAAACTCTTGTTCTAATCAGTGAATCTGCCTTTCCTACAATTAAATTACAAGACAACAGAATGCCTTCTTTTCTCTTGTGCTGCAGTGAAGCTACAGACCTAGAGATACAATAAGTCAATACAACACCTCAGTCTAGCTGCCTTCTATTCTTAACCGTTTCTTACTTTGCTGCATGGTATGAAAACCATCAAACTCCAAAGTCCTTCCAAATGACTTTTCCCTTCTAATAGAGTACTGTACTGCAAAAGAGGCGTTCACAAGAAATTCAGAACTAGCAAGCCAGTAGCACAAAGCCAGTGATGGCAGGTCAACACCACAGCATCTGGAAACATTCCAAAAACTTCAAGGTGTTTATGTTTTCAAAACATAGAATTTTTTGTTTCACACAATATTGTGTAGATTTCAGAATCAGGGTATTGCTAAATTCAACTATGAAAAGCCTCACTTTTGTTAAATAACACTATTTTTTAAAAAAAGAATAATGCTTAGACCCACAGAATTCATCACTACTTTGTTGCTCATTTGTAAGCCTTGGACAGACACAAAAACAGCTGTAGGACCATTGCTCTTTTTCCACCTTGATGAAGAATTAATTCCTTAAGATTTTTAACGTGAACAGGAAGATAATGTTAGTCAAAACTTAGTCTTACTAAGAGTATTAAATCACTAAATCTTAATCTTAGTCTGATCTTCTGCACAAACGGGCCCAAAAAAACCCCTAAAATTGAGTGATTTCTCTATCCAATCTGTGCACACATGGATTATGAGAATACTGTAACTAATCCTCTGAAGAATAAAGTTAGTCTCTACAAACAGACTGTTAACCCATAGTCCATCAACTTTTTCCACTGGAGAGAAAAATACAGAAAGCGTCCGATTCATTTTTTTACTTGTCAGAGAGAACATAGCACTACAAAACACAAGAAAGCAACACTGAGAAAGTATGCACTTTCTTTTAAGTTATGCTTTGATGGAACACATCACTTGAGAACTAGAAATAGACTGTCAACATTCTCCTATGAACTATGAAACCACCATAGTTCTAGAGAAGTTGATGGGCAATGTGTTAAATTTGAATTACTTGCACTTTTAGACAAGTTTCCAACTAAGACCACAGAGTTTTAAAGGTCTGAGCATTCAATGTGTCAAATCTGGCTGCACTGAAAGTTGGACTCAAATAGGTACTCTGTACCTGCTGACCCTTGCCCAAATACACTACATTCACCTTGGCACAGAATGCAACAAGACAATATGTTACTCAAGCATGCAAAAGAATGATACAGGGAAAAGTATGTAAATATAGAATTGAAATATCTGTAAAACATTTCACCAGAACAAGAACAGGAGAAAAAAAAAACATGACGGCGGTTTTTGTTACTCATTGACTGTTGTCAGTATGGATGGATGGTCTTCCACCTGCACAGATGCAGATGACAAATAGGACTAGAGAGAAAAAAAATTTCCAAACCAGTTCTAACTAATACTCTCTTCATACCATAACATCTGAGCATCTGTAGTTCATCCAGCTACATTACTGATCTTTAGTCTATTTTTCTTTTTCTTCACAGCTTACCACTTTCCTCTTGTTCCAACTTCTTTTTAGACTAGTGGACTATTTCCACTGGTCTGGGATGTGTTCTTCCATATTAAGTCAACAGCTGAGCTCTAGATATGTCATATGAGACCAGCTGAGATTAAAGATAATCCTGCCCCCAACCATTGCCAATCTAAGCGGCAATTGTGATACTTCCCTAGGCTGCTGTCCCAGCCCCCGCCCAGACATACTATTACACCTTCCTCACACCTGCTTGTCCCCAGTGAGAATGGAAACATAAGTGGATAGTCACAGATTCCCAGCTGTGAATTGTTCCAGCCAAACACGGTGAATGGACAAGATGACTTTGAACAGAAAACTTGAAAACTACTCTCACAGTTAAGCTTTGGTTGCACTACTTCAATAAGTTGGGAAAAAAAAAAAAATCTATTCTTTATCCCACTTAATACATTTAAGGTTTGACAGCACAATACACCAGGAAGCCAGCTCTTGTTCACTGCGTGTTCGTATCAGCACAACTCACAGGATCCAGGCGCCACTGTGAGTACAAATCGCAATGCCATATTTTGTACCAGCTGTAGTCAACACAAGGTTCACAAAGGCAGCTTCAAATAAAGTTTGCTGCAGTCCCCTAGCTCATTCTTTGCAGAGACAGATGTCATTGAACCGAGTTCTATATTCAGGAAAAGCACAGACATACAAACACCCACAATTTCATACTACTACAGGGCTGGGGGACAAAAGCATTACCTTTTATCACAGCTTAAACTTGGACTTCAATGTTCAGCTTTCAGTCAAAAGAGGCTGCCAAATTGCATGTATTTGGTGAAACAAAGAAATAACAAAGCTCAAAACTCTTCCGAGTGCACTCCTGCACAGTTTATCTGCGTAAGGCTCCAGTTTACCTATTTCATAAGTACTGTGTAGTCTTACTCACTGGAAGAAAATATCTCACATACAAGAAAGTGAAGAAGATCTGGGGTTGATACTGACTGTCACATTGCTCTTCAGCTGTGTCAGTTCTTCAGAGATTAAAACCCGTGTGAAAGTAGTATTAAGGCTTAAAACCTGTCAGGGCCCTGAGAGCACTACTAGGCCTCCACTGGGGCCTCTGTCCACCCCCAACCCTCGGGCCCTGGAGCCCCAGCTGAGCTGACCCTGGGACCCTCAGCCCCTCTCTGAGCTATGTCCTAGGAGTGCCGGTCTCCAGCTCAGCCACAGCTGCCCCTCTGTCTGGCCATGGCCCCCCAGTCCAAACCGCAGCCCACAGACTGACTTCAGCCCTGCCCTGCGACCTTGGCACTTCTGAGGTACCATGGGGCTGTCTTTCACCTGGTTGCCCTCACCGGGCCTGACCCTCAACCTGGTCTGTGGACTGACTTCCCAGCTTGTCTTCTGACTCACCTCATCACCACAAACCTTCCTGATGGTCTGGAGTCTTGGCTGAACCCAGTTACGCTGGCCTGGCATGCCCGGCTCACCCTGAGGCAGGGCGGTGGGGCAGGGCCCTGCCTCAGAGAGCAGCCAGCCCTCACTGCCCCTCCACAACACCTTCTGTTGCCTTCAAGCAGGGATCACCTGTTCTAAACTCTGTCATAAAGCTGAACCTGCCTGCCCTACAAAATGTGACGTTTGAACAGCATGACCTAATGGTCCCTTTCCTCCACCTTAGGCTTTTAACTATACTTCTGAACCAATGACCTACACAAGTGACTGTAACAGAACAAAACCAGACACAAACACACACTGGGAAAAATGCCTGACTTGGGATAACAGCTTTGTTAGCACAAATGAAACATCGCTAGATCATTGAGCTGTACTACACTGACAGTAAAAGGTCACCTTACACATATTCACAGCAAGTTAAACACCACTGAGAAGCTATGCTAGTATATTCAGAATGGCATTGAATCAAAGGGATTTGCTTAAACACACCTTTGTGCATTTCTCATTGACTGAATCAAAACCCTGCCATTACCTTCAGAAAGCAAATGACTAGATCTTCCAGTGTCATAGAGATGGAAACTCACTGGAAACTCTTCAAAATCTCTCATCTGTCCTTCACAGGGAAAGCATGTGTTCCCAAAGCCAGTTTGTTTACATTTTGCTTTTTTTAAAAATGCATAGGTTTCCAGAGATTTTTCCAGTCCAAATAGGTAGATGAAACAAACTAACACTGGTACACTCCAGAAATGTAAAAATTTTTCCTTTCTTGTTTTTCTTGTCTGATAGACAGACAATGCTGAAACACTGACAATCCCCAAAACAGTGGCGTTTGCAGGCATCATGGAAGTAAGCTGTTTTAAAAGATGTATCTTATAGATTGACCAGGAGACAAAAATAGGAACCTATCTTCACAAAGCAGCAATGCAGCACATGTTTGCTTGTCAGGAATTCCAAGTTAACTTTCTAATAAGAAAGTCTTAACCAGCCTCTAGATTTATTTTTCCTGACTTCAGAAGTCACCAGCAGTTCTTAGTGTCTCATGCTAAACTATAATAAAGCATGTATACAGAGTACAAAACCACCATATATATATACACACAAAATATATATACTCTGAGCAGCTGTAAACTGTAGGCAGTTTGTTTGCATGAGCCTCATGCATGAAAGCACAAAATGTGAAGTGTTACAGTACAAAGACATGTCAATGTTATCATAGGACTAAGCCATAAGTGATACCCTCTGCCTCCAGAAGATTCTGCACTGTCTTTATAAAACCATAACTTTCAGTCAAGTTGGAGCAGGGAGGAAACAGAATTACAAGACTGAGGCTCCCAGCAGAAGTGAAGCCTTGCAACTTTCTGTATCTATACCTATTTACTATTAATCATACTCAAACTGATATATAATACCACAGAAAAGCAAAGCTATTTTATACAAAGTATCAAAACCTGCCAACGACCGGTTAATATTCCAGCTTTTTCAATTTATTGCTGTTTTTCAGGAATTTGCTCTTCAGCAAGTTTCTTTCGATGACTTTGTTGCATCAGATTGCAACTGCTGCACAACAGTCTGTTTCTCTCATGTTTCAGCAACTTCTAGTCCTGTTACAGATGACAGAGCAACACCTTGCTGTCATTTTTTTATCCATTATTTCAGGATTTGTTCCTCACACCTCTAATACCCTGCTCTGTTAACTCCCGGTCTCCTAGATGAAGTAGCTGATTTTGAAAGGTAGCAAAGCAATTTTTCCCTGTAAGAATTAACATAAGAATTTTTCTTTAAGTCCAGCAATCCTTTTTCTGCAAACATACACCATTTAATATATTAGCTCACAAAGGTTTTCTTCTAGTGCAATTATGGTCACATTTGTCATCAATGAGCTTGCCTGGAAATAGAGCAGGAAACATTCATCAGAGAGAGGGCTCTGAAGCTCGGAACCTCCAGAAGGTATTATCACATCTTGAAGAGAAGGAGATCGCTAACAAAGATGTGAAGGAGGCAAAGTGAGGGAAAAAAGAGGGAGGAAATACAGCAGAAATATAGATTAATTTAAAGAGAGGAAAACAGGAAATGGGGGAGATAAAACATAAGAGAGCAAGATTGAAAAAGTGTAAGGAAGATTAAAATGAAAAAATAATGAATGGGAAGGAGTCGGTGATCTACCAACCTTGCTTCCAAGCACTTGAAAATAGGATAGCCAGTGTAGAAGCACCCAGAAGTAGGGCAGCAGCAGCCTACAGTCCTTTTATGTAATTTAATGAGTGAAGCAGCAATCTTTTCTTTGCAACGAAAAAAAAAAATGAGTAAAGCAGCAAATTTTTTATTGTATTTCTACCTAAGGAATACCTTCTCTTTATTCTGCTGTCAAATACTGTTAAAAATTTTCAGAAGTCCAGTGTTTTCATGGCATAATTTTCTTTTCATATCTACATTTGCTTTGTTTTCAGTGCTTAGTCCTTAACATGACTTGGAGACATCTTTCTTTCCAGAAAGCCAAAGAGGTGGTAGGTGTAACTGTTAGTACCATGTTAGCACCATGTATCAGTTAGTGTCAGCTTGACCTATGTTGTTTAAAATTCCATCTTACACTTTAAGATAAATAATCTGCTGGTTAATGTCCATCCTTGAGAGAAAAGAGCCGAGACTGACATTTATTTCTGGCAGTCGAGATATTTTATAATTTAATGTAAAGCTTTAATATTAAAGCAACCTATCACAGTTTTCAATAGACAAGGAATTTGTGCATACATGCCAAAGTAACACAAGGCAAACAATGCAGAACATGGGGGTTACGGAAGAAGCAGGAAGTTCAGCAGATATGCCAAAGCAGGACCTAACTCTTTTTCACAGGAGCAAAGACACCTGAAAACTGCAATTCATGAGAAATGACAGGTAAAAACTATTTTGTAAACATTCATACAAATAAATCAAAGTACAACACACTGAGCAAGACTCAGTACAAGATCTTCCATACTATAGTTATATCAAAGGTGTGGAAAATGTGAAGTACCAGCATTCATATATAGTACAATGCACAGAATACAGCTATTAAAGCTTTCAGGGAATATTTTGGCCTGGAATATTTTGAACGGAAGATGACTCATTGACAAATGTGGCAGAATGACATTTATCCACAAGTACTTATTTCTGCAATTTTATTAAATTTTCATAATACCGTCTGTGATTACTTTTTACATGGTTCTTTTCTGAGACTTCAAAATCAGAAGCGATTTGAGGTTATATCTTAGATTGAAAACTCATTTTATTCTCTGCCTTAGTGGTATTAGGTTACTTACAAACAGCTTAAGTAAAACCATTAGTAGGGGAGGATCATGTTATACATGGTCCACTGGGATTATCACCGATACACAGTTTAACAGATACCAAACAAACAGATCTTTCATATTTAGCCTGCTCTGTTATAGCCTTTTTATACAAATAATCACATCTAAATGTATTTCATCTGTCAGGAGTTCAGGATCTCTTTCTCCAACAAATCAGCTCAAATTCCCTTAGGTACAAGTTTCTCCCGGTCTTGAATAGAGTACAGTTCATTTTTCCTAGATTTAATATCTCGATATGAAAGACGTGAAATGATCAACAATAAACAGGTACATGACTTATATCAGGCACTTCCAACTGCTATTTTCTCACAGACTATATACTCAACAAATATTCATGGCTCTTGCCCCTCCTCTTCTGTCAAATTCCAGTTACAGTTTAACTATTTTTAACATTCATTATTAATACTTCCCAAATATTTAAAATGAGCTAGTTTCCTTTTTTCCAATAAAAAAAAATCCAAAACTGAAAGAAGCTGAATGAAGCGAATCAATGACATAGCCTCACACAGTCTCTTAAGATGCACAGAATTCAAACACTGCAGGGAATATTCAGTTTCTGTAACACGAAGACATGTACAATTGACACGCTTAAAGAGTGGCACTCAAGCAAATGGAACTGAAGTGCTAATCCATCAAAACAAGCATTACCATTTTCAGAAATGTTAACAGTAGGTTTTGTTTTTGCTGTTCATCTTAAACTGCAAAATTAGCTGATTTCAAGTGTTTATCACGGACAATACTGTGTTGTGTTTTTTTTCTTGTATTCCAGTTTAAGTTTTTAACATTTTCTGCACACCTGGCAAACACTTATAGGACAGCAACTCAGAGTGAGAAAAAGCCATAAGCCCTTGAGCTCTGTACTGAATGTTAATGCATTTGTATATGATAGATTTAATACAGAACTGAGAACAAATGACTTCCAGCAGCTGCGCTCTGGACCTATAAATCGCTGCAAGTACTACAAAATCCATACAGAGGAAGAAAAGATGTATCATTTACAGCATCAGTATCTGTCAAGAAATACTGCAAATATGGAACTTGATTTCTGCGTTTTAACACTCCTATAAAAATTAAAAATTATTCTTACACAGATTCTATTTAGATTAGAAGTTTTATTTATCTTCCCTGACGGCACTTCAATGCATAACGCCATTTAACTCTTATCATCGTTAAACAAAATTCAAAAACCATAAACATCAAAAAGGTCTTATAAAATAAATGTAAGAAATGTGTAAAAAGCTAATTATTAGCATGTGTTTTACATGGAATATGCTTTGAGAAAATCAGAAGAGTATAGTGCTCTGATCAGATGATTTATGCTACACAACAGATGTACCCTACACAAATCCACATGAAGTAAATCTCAAGGACAAAGGTTTAGAGTTGGATTGTTCTCAAGATGCATCCTTACCAACAGTATTGACAGCCACCATATCACACACTCCTATTCTTCTTAATGCTTGAGAGAATTTTGCGCCACCTTCACAGCATAGTGTGACCAGCCCAAATACTATAAAAATACATACTATAACACAGTAGCTATAAAAATGGTATGCACTGTAACCATTATCTAAAATCTGCAGAATTTCATTAATTTTATAGAAGAAATCCAAAGTTTTGGGTCCCAAAGTCACATGTCCATTCAACACTTATACATGATTGCTTATTTGTAAACACGAAGCAACGGATTTTTAAGGGATGACAAAGATCTGAATTTTTCACTAACGAGGGAGTATGACTTCTCAGCCTGTGGTTTTGGTTCAGAAAATGAGAAACACTTCTGAAATATTTTTTTATACAACACACATTTTAACAGTTGCACTTGTAAAAAAAAATTCTGTGATAACATCTTTATTAACACAAGTAATTTAAAAATCCACGGAACTAAAATGACTTTGTTTTGTTGAAGGTATTACAAGTAGTTCCTTGAAGAATGAGATCAGTATAGAACTGCATTGCCCGCTATGTCTATTACCTTAAGAGATTACCGTCTGTTGATGGTAGTTTAAACTCCCGTTTTAATTTAAATGTCAGCTTCCAACTTTTATAGTTTAAATGACCCAACTTTTATAGCTGAAATGACTCAGTAGGAGGTTCCCCCAGTGGGCACGGCAGCTGCTCCAGCTCCAGCAGCAGGCATCGCGGCTGAGCCCGATGACCA
>Ga0181612_147102_pt1 | contig 18255 bp, 10 predicted proteins | sample HoacroProtozoa21_FD_119630 | JGI IMG/M metagenome (GOLD analysis project Ga0181612, IMG submission 119630) | Hoatzin crop microbial communities from Cojedes, Venezuel. Combined Assembly of Gp0051906, Gp0051904, Gp0051908
AAAAAAAAAAAACAAACAATAATTAAGATTGCAGTAAGCAAATTTTTTTTCAATCTGTAGAATGGTTACTAACAGCAGGGAAAAAAAAATTCTGACAAATGAGGAATATTAAAGTGCAAAAAAATTTAATGCTTCTCAGACACATTTCTCTCTTGCTTGTGGAAGTATGAAAAGCAAAGAACACACAGGCTACCAGCAGGAGTAATTTTCGTGACTATGAAGCCCTGAATGACACGAGCTTACACAACGCATGAAATCCAAGTTTATACAGTCCACTTCTCAGAAATGACAAGGAACAGGCATTATTTTAAAAAAGGAAGACCTCAACACTTATTTTAAAGAAAATACACTCATATCTAGTCACAAATGCAGCAATTCCAAAGTATAACTTGTAACTTGCCAGAAAACTCCAGTTAATAAAATGTAAATGCTTTATGGTATCACTGATATGAAAAATAAAAACAGATACACTACATTCACATGCTACAAACGAGAAATTGCTTTTTTCAGATCATTACAAAACTCCTCCCATGAATCAGGAAACAATCTCCTGTAGCTACTAGAATAAGTGAGATTAAAGAAGATCCCCAGTTGTTTTAAGGAATTTGCATTTTATTGGCTCAAAGGTATTACTAAGAAGGTCAAACAAAGAAAATCCATGGGAGAAGTAACTCATCCTGCTTTTGCAGATTAGTAACCTGGGTAAGCTTGCAACAAACCTCTACGAGCCATTTACATTTTCCAAAAGCTCATGCTTTTGATAGATCAAATCAGCTTTCTCTACAGTCATGGAGCGAAACTTTACTAGGTCAGGTACTGAACTTCTTACACATATCCCCTCATCAATACCCCTGCTTGAGAACAACTTCCCTCAAAAAAAATACCAAACATCAAACTAAAATCTTCCATTAGTGGATGATTCCTTTTTATCTTCCCCTCTGTTCTTAGATATCTTGAAAAAAACAGTCCAGTCTCAGAAGCAGAACTCAACTTTTTCCATTAAAAGAAAAAGGAATTCACAAACAGTGCAGTTTGCTATTAACCTTAAACGTAGGTTTACTGCCTTTTCCAGTCTTCAGCTCTAGACTTCAATTTACATAGAAAGTTTATTGCCATGTCCCTCACAGCATATAACACACAAAACCATTCTAAAAATACAGAAACACTAACAAAACGACTGTAAACCAAGAAGAAAAAAAGTGCAAGACAAAGATGATCAGCTTTATACTTTGTCACAGGTTTCTCACTGCCCTGAAAAATATATCTATGAGGGAGAGTTTCAACTTTTCCTCAACAGTAGCAGTTTGTTCTTAAACTGCAATTAAAACTTTCACTGCCTACAAGCAACTTAGAATCTTGTTGACCATATCAAATTCATGAAAGCAGGAAAAGGTAACCCTGGAAAGACAGCAAAAGTTTGGAAAAGGACAGAGGAACAAAACTCAGGGTAGTCCAAGGAACAGCATGCTTCACAAATGCACAAAATGCTGCCACAGAATACAGAAATGTGCATTTCAGACTGTAACTGCATCTCGCAGTTCTGCTGAAACAAAGAAGCGGAACTTCTGTAAAATTATTCTAAAGCAATTAAAACTTGACTATGCACAGCTTGATGCAAAACTAAGCATATCCAAATGTAAGATGAAGTGCTGTATTAAAACCACAGCTAAAGAACTCAGAAATAATGAAAACTGTTTAACAATTTCAACCACTAAAAAAGTGGGAGCGTTCAAAAAACAACTACACACAGCGTACCAGCACTTATATAACACTATTTCGGTTCATTTTACCAAGCAAGGACTAATCAACTCCTGTCTTGTGCACTTACCCAGCACCAGTGATGTTAGTCTTCAATGAAATATACAGATTAAAGAAAAATGTGTATTTTATTAGAACTACATAAATGCACAAAAATAGGTAAAACATTTTTTCGCATGCTTCACTTCTCCAAGGAAGATCAGACTGGTTTTTGGGGAAGTGAAAAGGATGGAGATGGAACATTCTTAACTAAACTGCTCTCACAGAGCATGTTCTGGGAATAAGAATACTGGGACTGGTAAAAATCTGCGACCAATTTGTGTCACATATACTACAACATGTACAACTTCATAACTTACGGAAATGGGGCAACATATTGAATGAAGAGCATAGTTTCATATATGTCAAAGACTTCCTCCAACAGTGTTCATATTTTTTTTTTTGTTTTAAGGATGGCTGGTGTCTCCAACATGATCCAAAATAATTACTTCAAATGTAATTGTCTTTCTGCGTTCCAAAATGATCATTTAATTGAACTCCATTCCATGTTGAGGATAACAGAAAATAAATAGGATCCAAAGAGATAAATACCCAGCATGATATTAGTTAATATGAGAACCTGGAAGACAGTGAAAAAGCCATTAAGTCTCTCTGAAAGGAAACAGAGTTTTCAAATAAATAAGCCACCCTTACAGCAGTGTCCAGAGACAGTGAGAATGATACAAGCGTTCCACATATTCTGACACTAATACTCAGCTAAAGTTTCAAAAGGAGCAAAACTAGGTTGACTGCTTCACTTTCAGTCCTCTTTCTTGAAAAAGAAAATATATTCAAGTCATTGAAAGCACAGAATACAACCTCCATGTGCATGTTCTGCATCAAGGACATGGTTTTGGAATGTATCTAAAAATCTCACCAGTAAGAGTAAGACAGGGGATGACCCTAATCTAAGAGGATTTATACAGACAGGTATGCACAGACAGGATAAAGGAATACTTTAAGGTAATAATGAGAAGTTATTGTATTCTTAAATACACAAACCTTGAAAATGGGCGTATTGCATCAATAGGAAGGCATCCACAAGGTTTTTAAAAAGTGAATCTTAGAGTAACCCTACAAATGCCTGCTTCCAACAGTTAATTCTCTGGAGGGCAGTAAGAATATCAGACAATTCTTCTACTCAGAATACGCAGATGAGTACCTGAGCATGTCAAATTTTACAGTTCTTAAAACAGTCTTCAGTACACAGACAAAACGGGAGGCAGTTACTCACAAAGATGATGAAGATTGGTCTGAAGAGTCCCCTTGGAAATAAAGCTTTTAAGATTTGCTTAAAATTTGGTCATGACCAAAGACAGCAAAGAAAGCTCGGTGTGAGTGCACGATGTGGCACCTACACACTAAAAGGCAGCAGCTTTCAAGATCCTAAACAGAAAAACTTCATCTTTCTTGGTTTAAGTAACACATAACGAATACAGTTTGGTGGCTCACCGAATAGTCAGTTTGATATGTTTCAAAAGAATGCCTAAGAATTCATCCTGTAACTACTAATTTTCTTCGAAATCTGGGAATAAGAAGTTTCTCTGGCTAATCAGATGAGTCTGCTAAAACAGCTGAATCTGAATTGCTCATCAGAAAGGAAAACTAATCAACATTTAGTAACTACAGATCCCACAAGATTTGCTCTGTGCACTACAACAGAATCACTGTATTGTAGGACGATTGTTCAAGACATTTTAAAATATACAAGTAGGAGGCAACACTAGCGGAGGAGTTTGAAAACATTCCAGAAAAATCTAAAAGGGAAAAAAGAGCATACAAGCAGAAACACTTCTCAAAAAAACATTTTACAACTACTTCTGGAGAGTATCAGCTGTTCCAATGGTATAGAAAAGGCTGATGACAGTAGCAGTATAGTAGAACATGCTACTAAAAAGTGTAAGCACAAAACTTGAAGAATTTAAAACTAACTTTACAAACTGCAATCTTTAATCAGCTCTAGTTTATATGATTTATGACATGTAAAACATGCACAGATGATTGTAAAATACAGTATTTAAGTGCCTGAATCATGCATAGATCTATGGTATGTCATTCAGGATCCAAGAAACAGGACTACAGAAAGACAGTAATATTTAGGACCGTTTATAATTATCTTGGCAAGACTACTTATGAGGATTTAGGATCAGAATCTTTTTTCCAAACATTTTTTCTGAATTACAGAGCAATGCAAACAAAAAAGATCCTTTAGAAAAAATACTTTCTTACACATTTTCCATTTGAAGATTTCTATTGTCTTACCTATCAAATCCTGATATAAATGAAAAGAAAGAAAAGAGAGTTATTAAAAACTTAAGTCAAAGATTATTTTCATTCATATTTCATATCATGAAAAAACATGATAATTATCTATCAGTATATTGAATTCAAAACCTAGAGCCTAGCAGCCTTTCAGAGCAGCTCAGCAGGGCCTACGGCAGGCTATTCCATTTCCTACATGGAACTAACTTCTTTTTCTTAAATTATTATCTAAAGGATTTTATACAGAGCTTTTACCAACACATTTTTTTATTCTTTGAAAGTAAATGTTTCCCTGCAATTGTGGGAACACAATTGCTGGGCATGATACCCAAAGAAAAGGGAACAGACAGACAGGAGAATTTCAGAGCTCTCCTATGTAAGCATGTCCAGCAACCCTACTCTATTAAAAAGGAAACAAATAATTTCCCGTTTATTTGCCTTTTACAGCTATTTAATTTGTGCCTCACTCTAGGACAGAGAACAGAAACTGAAGCTGCCATCTGAAAGAGAGATGAAAGCAGAAATGTTTACCAGAGATCTGCCACTCCTGAGATGACATACAGGACAACACAGTAATCTGCAAGTCCTTGAATTAACCAGCTTCTTCATTAAGTTACACAGCTGCATTTCTGGATCTAATTTTCCAGGCCTTTTGTACCTTGAGAGGTATTCCACATAGAGAGATGAAAATTTCAAGTGATTCAGTATAAAAGATCTAGTGCTTACTATAGGCATGGAACAGCCCCCTTTTACAACAGCTTGCACTGTACTTGAGGAAGTGCATGATCTGAATCCTTTGAGAGACCATAATATCACAACAAAAATTTATTCCAGCCTAGCAAAAATTAACAGTGCTTGCAATCCTAGAGACTGTCTTCCTGGCTTTAAGGAAAGGAGCTGCAAAGACAAAACAAGATGTATAACTGCTCATGCAGTCAACCTGACAGTGCTTGAAGTGTCGTCAAGTGAAGATAATCAAGGGCTATTAAAATACCAACCCAGCTCTGCTGTTCTAGGCAACACTGAACACAAAGAATTAAAATAAGGCTGACTTGCATATGCACATCTTTCTGTCTAACCAGATAGAGCTACAGTGTATTTTTTCCCCTCAGACCTTAAATACTTTTATCTTCAACAAAAAGGTATTTTTATAGAACTTGGGAGTGCTTTGCCATTCTTATCAGACAAAGGTTATTTCTCAGCATCTGCTTTCATCTACATTTTTTTCCAATGACATGTTGTTAGAAAGTAATTTCTGAGTGACAGCTGTGTTATTACAGTGGGGGGGGTAGGGAAAAGTAAATAAAGAGATAAAAAGGAAGGAGAAGAGAAAGGAAAATGAATGTGGGGGGAACCATGTTAGGACAGCATGGCCTGACAAAGCCCAGGTGACAGCACGACCAATGACACTGTTTTGGTACCACCAAAATAAAAGCAACTTCATTTCAAGTATTTTACCCATTCTTGAGTAACACATGTTTCTTTGTATGAGATACCTTCTTACATGCACACTTCCTCTACGCATATCGAAGAAACTACGTCTGGGTACTACAATGGAAAACACAGAAGAGCGCTATCAATTACAAACGTCCCAAAATACAGGACTGCATGTATGATACAGTAAAAGCGTACATACTACCATAATCACTCTTTACAGAGGACCTCCCTCCACGCATGTTAATCTAGTCTTATCTAGAGGGAAAAAGGGGGCAATAAAAAAAAATAAAACATAAACAAACCCTCACACAAGCCTTTTCTGAGAGACATTCATCCCGCAGTCAAATCATACCATGGGAACTGTCTCCTTCCCTCTCCACTCACAGCAGAATGAGCCTGAAGTCACTTGTATTTTTGACTTCCAGGTTCAGTGCTCAGTGTTAGTGTTGGAGTCATTGGATTCATTTCTATGATCATCTATCTCTTAAACCAGACCTGCAGGCCACTATGTGGGTGTCGGACAAGATGACGTTCCAATCCAAGTTATTCCCTGTTTATCATCTGCATCACACAGAAAAATTAGTGTCAAACGCCACAGATGAAGGACATGTGGGACTATGGCATTTTTGTGTTTTAGAAAGCCAAATCTGGGCCAAGAAATGAGCCAAGCATTCAAAAACAAAACAAAATGCCTGAATACAGCAAAAGGCTCCACAATTCCTGCAGCATGAAGAGAAACAGAAGGGCATTTAGAAATATTTTAATATTACTAAAGATTCAGCTATACTCATCTTAGAAAATCCAGCAATTGTAAGTTGGGTGCTAATAATATCTTAAAAATAACCCAAAAGATAGTACTTTTGAAGATATTAACAGGTTTAAGACCCAAGAAAATCAAATTAATTAAAAGTAGCCACCACTACAATATTAAATTAAATCAAATGTAAGTGGAATTCATATACAGGTTACTTGCAGACAGTTCTTAAGTGCTGTCGAACATTTTGTAGCAATCGGGCAAAAGCACAGTCAGCCCAGCATTTACTGATAGATTTAATAAGGTTACATTTGTTGTATACTGACAACTGCATGTGAAGTATATACACAAAGAAATGATAAATTCCCCTGCCCTCAAAACCCCCCTGTGCTTTTTGCTGTGTTAAATACTCTAATTCAGTGATCCACATTATAAAGATTTGTTTACGTCCATTTCAGTGCCTTCAGAAAATCTGTGTAGCTGGAAGCAAGAATACTAAGTAAACGAGATAATTTCAGTGAAATTTTCTATTACTGTTATCCAGCCAAAAAGTAACAGAAAACCAACATACTGCACTACAATAACCACTATTCACAATCCTAATTCTATGATAAGTTAAAGTGATTGCTTTAGGATAGTATATTCTAAATGCTTAGCTTCTAATTAAAAAAAAAAGGGCACCAACACAGCAACTGTGAATTACTATGCTACATTTATGAAAGCTTAAAGGTGACTGATACAACCAAGAACAATACGAAAATTTAATCTGAACTTAATCTAGCATTTTACAGTGCTCAAAGGGTATCTTAAAACAGTCATTTGTTCCAGAAGTTTATCTTACCTATACACAACTGATAGAGGCAAATTTTCAAATGGTCAGTAAAACCTACCTTCTATCCATTAAACAGCTTTTATTTTTCTCAGATGTGGTAACCACACCAACTAATTTCCTGATGAAAAGGATTAATCTTTCTGGCAAAAAGAGCAAGGTAAGTATACAATGGGTATTTTGAAAAGGTCATTAAACTTGTTGCAGTCAGGATCTGACAAGCCTGAACTTTTAACAATCATACATCAATCTCTGATGTGACCAAAATTTCCTAAGCAAAAACAACCTATCTTCTTTCCGAAATTGCTAGATACCATATGAAGCAAAACCATAATACATCAAGCATGTATAGGAAATTTTTAAATACATCCCTCCACTATGTAGTTGTCAGTCTCCACACAGCAACTACAGAGAAAGACGTGTGATATATGCAAGTGATAATGCCCTAGTAGAACACTATGAAATTAAAAGTAGAAGTTACATTACACTATTGCTTTGTCATTTTTAAATAAAGATTCACATATAAAGGGAGGTCAGAGTATTGAAGTTAACAGCTTTCAGTCCTCTTTGAAGGTGAAGTCATGTTGTACAAGAGCCCCCTATTTCTGAAAAAAGCTAGTATTTCAATAATTATTTTGCATATGAAAACCCAACAACATATGGGACACCATACTTTACAAAGTAGTTTGTGGATCCTGTATGTGTCTTTCTTGAAACTAACTGGCAACCACACAAACCTCAAATGTAATTGAAGAAAGCATAATAAAAGGCAGTCTATTAGAATAATGAAACATCTAAGTAGGCATTGTTTAACTTAACTACGTAAGCTTTGGAGTCCTCCTTTGAACTTCTTCATATAAGAATACACGAGTCACACGAAAGGGGGAAACATTGAGGAGACTGAGTAAAGTGAGGGACAAAACAACAAGGCATCTTTAAGTAACAGCAAAAACCCCACATTGGTTACCAATAGGCAAGGAAGAAAAAAAAAAGACGTGACAGTGCAGCTCTCGACCACTGAAAAATTTCAATGCTTTTTACATTAAGCAAAGTCCTTAATGTCCTATGTCCACTAGAACTGAGGATATTTAACATTTACAACAGTCAAAGAAAACTGCGCAAATAATAATTCATTTTCAACTACAGTGACTGCTCATGAAGCTGCTACCTCACAAGAACGCACGCAAGAAGCCTGAAGCACGTCTTATCTATCATAGTATGGCTTTGGAGTGAAAGGCTCAGGTCTCCTGAATTCTTTTGAATAAAAACATTTTTTACCAGCAGCACGTAATTAAAATTTTGTGAAAAATCACCAAATAGAAAAAAAACTTTACCATATAGATCACCTAATTTATTTTTATCAGAACACAGACATCTGCACGGATCAACACCAGCTTGCACATGCAAAAGTAAAACTATTCAACTGGTTTTAATTCTTGGAAAGCATCTGAGGTTTGTGCTGGTTTGCTGCTGAATCATAACTGAAAATAGCTGTCAGTTGCAAATTGCTTAAATTAGTGTGGAGATACAAGTTTGAAAATAACATGAGGAACAAAAAATCTCCAACATGAAAGCAAAATATTTGGTTGCAAATGGAAAAAGAATCACAGGAATAAGATGCAGTAAGCTGACACATCTGTGTAAACCATACATGTTTAAAAAAAACACTTACTATTAGAGAATAACTAGAACACCTCCAGGTGAATTTAATTTGCCTAAAACACTTTGATTCACATACACAGTCTCTTTTTGAATGAACACATTATAAGCTTAAATATAAATTCCAATTAGTCTACATACATTTAATTCTATTCACATCTTTGTTAGCTTCAGGAAGAGGCTACAGGATATTATTTAAAAAATTTAAAAAAATATTCTTTTAACCTTTTGGATTTTATTCCTGTTACTAGCCTACATACTACTATAAAAAAAAAACCCAAAAATGAAATTCTGAAATGGGAAGGGTACTAAAGTTAGAAGAATCTATGCCTAATTGTTTGGGTTGGTGTTTTTTTTTGTTTAGAATATAAAAAAAAAGCATATCTGCCCCCCCTCACGTAACTCCAGAGAAAAAAAGAACAAAATGACAGATTTTAAATGTATTCAAAAATCTGTTTTTTTTTTTTAATACGAATTAAGTCAGTTTTCCTATATAAGAAGACATTTTTTCCCCAAAGAAACAATTCACATTTTTTAAGATAAAAATTTCAAGGAAATTGGTACTAGTTCCTGGTGTGACGTAGCACAAAATGATTGACTGTACATGTGATAAAATGCAATTTGTATAGAGGTATATATAATGAAATTATCATTAAACACTGGCAAATTGGGAGTATGTGGAAAACAAAGCTCTTTACATCATTAGTGAAGATTAACTCATTTCTATCATCACACTACCTTCACATGATTCCTATGGCAGAACTAAGGCAAGAGATCAAACCTACATGCTCTTTCCACGCTATTACGAAAAGGAACAGAAAGTGGGGCTCTCTAACGAGGCGAAACAAAAAAAAAGAAACAAAAAGACTGTCCCACCCCTATACCATATCTTACTCATCAATTAACCAACCCTCTTCCTCCCTCAAACAACAAAAAAACCCACAAAAAACACAAACGGCTTTTGGAGCACATCTTCACAATAAATGCTCAAATTGTATTCCTGTATCTCATTCAAAGACAGAAAAAACTCACATGCTGTTTTCATACCTGCATATGGGTTATCAACTTGACAATGAAACAGACTATTTATTTCAAAGGTAACATAAAAGTCGTAATAATAGCCATGGATAACGTTAAGGAAATATACTTTAATAACTTCCTTACGCTGCTGTTCTTCCTCAAAGAGGGTTTTATTCAAACTCACCCAATGAACATAACTATGGTTCGCTAAGAAAAGGTGTAATTAATGTCTTCAACTGTACTGCATTAATGTATCAAGATGAATTTTTTTTAAAATTCTTTTAAAATTCTTTAGAGAAGTCTCATTAAGAGTGTAATCTTACACTTTGCTTCTTCAACTTTATCTATTTGAAGTGCACAGATTAAAGAAAAGAAACACAGGAAATGTCATTATACTTCGGGATTTTAACACTTCCATAAAACACATGGGTATACAAAGCATGTCATACAGAGTCACCAGTTCCATAACGTGAAAATAAGCTTGGAGTAGCACTACAGCAAAATGAAGTCATACATGGAACGTGTTTTTTCCATGCTCCTCCTTAAAAGACTTCTCATTTTGGCAGTATATATATGAAGTTTCCATGTATTTTAACAGGGAACTTCCAAAAAGCAGCTGATTCAGCTTTCCTATTGTATTGATTGCAACGAAACAAAATAGCAAACAGCTTTTTTTTAAAAAAAAAAAAAGTCACCCTCCCATACAGGTAAACTCGAAGACTTCATTGCTAAAGTGAAAGTTGTGAAAAAGCAAAACTTAGTTCACTAAGTCTAATTGTATAGGGCCAACACAAAAATAAATCCGTCATATTCTGAACTGTAACTACTGAACTATGAGGAAAAACTGTTCAAGCGCTAAAATATGAAGATTAACAATTACATGTATGTCAAAAAATTAACAGGTATGTTAACTTTCGAGATGCATCCATTCAAATAAATTCTGTAACATTTACCTGTATCCAAGCGCTTTACAGGGGACTCATCAGCCTCAGAATCTCCACATGCACTCCTTGATCTTTTCCTTGGGTGCAGAAGTGTCTCCAACCTTGGAAGGACTACAGACAAAAAGGTTTTGGTCCCTAGCTGTGGAGAAGTTGGCTGGGTTTCAGTGTTCTTTGCAGACTTTTGGGGGCTTATACTTTTCGATTTGCAGAAGAGAATGGATGTACGTCTGTTTACATCAGTTGATGACTCAGCTACAGCAGAAACAGTCGACTCATTGAGATTACTGTCAAGTAAGTGTTCTGGAGTGTGTCCATTTATTTCTTTTTGAATGGAAGTGCTATATAATTCATTATCAAATTTTACTCTTTTGTAAAGCTTACTCTGCTCTGGATTGAGTTCTACTGGTTTGAGGGTTGGTGGTTCTGAATTAGTCTCCAAGTTTGAAGGAAGAGGTAATGCATCTGATGGTTCAAGTTTAGGGGGAGATTTATCTCCTGAAAAAATTATAAATAGAGTGTGATTTTTGAAAACCTGCAGTTATAAAGTCTATTATAAAACTCACTATAAATGTGCAGCCCAACAAATAATTTGTTGTTTGGAAACAAAGCATAACACTTTAAAAACAAACCTTGTTTAGCAACAATCTGTCCTAGTTAGTAGTTCCTACTTTTACATGGGAACATAACAGGGATAGAAAACTAGGTGTTTATAGTTGGTGTTAACAATTTACACCTGGATAAATACTTATTACTTCTCATGCAGTTATGTTAGTTTCATTAACTAAAAACTAAGAAATTTTTTTTTTTTAAATAGAAGGTTGGGATGGTGGATGATTATCTGTTAAGTGCAATTACACTGCCATTCAAGTAAAATTTTTGATAACATACATTTTTGTCTATTTCACCTTATCTAAGACAAATGTTATCAGATAACCATTTAAAAAAAAAGAAGTATTTGTAACCTGATCTACTCAAGGGAGCTAAAACATGTTATAAAATTAACATAAAGGCAAGATTCACAAAGCTGTTTTACAGTTGTGGCTAAAAGCTTTATATACCAAAAAGAAATAAAAAAAGGGGAGGAAAACGCCCAAATACCCCTTAAGTCTTGCAGCTTGATTAGCCAATAGTTGGCAAATGCACATTTGACAATGAAGACTTGATAGGAGAAATCAGAAAAACCCCCCTCTCCCATTTTTCTTCCCTTTTTTTTTTTCTTTTTTTTTTTTTTTTAATAACATGAACATGTCCCAGCCAATTCTAGTAATGCCATGCGGGGAAAAGACAACAGGGATGTAACTGTGAGCACATAAAACTAGTTTCCGTTTTGCATCCCAAGTGATAGGAAAGAAAATAAACATTCTACTACTGCAGCATTCTCAAATACAAGTAGGACTTCCTAACACATAATTATCATCTCAAAAACATGTTAAAACCTTCTTTCTAGCTTCCAAAAGAATCTTTTACAATATAAATAAGAAGAAAGAAGATGCTTATTCTAGAGTAACTGTACAAGTCCAATGTAATATTTATGCTGTGACATGAAATTTTAAAATTTATTTAATTTTTCTATGTCACCTGAAACAAAGGTGTTAAAAATCAAGGGTTTAAGCCCTGTATCTGGATTAAAAATTATCTCTATACTGTTTTGGTTTTGGCTCAGCAATGCTTACTTGGAAGTCAATGGCTCCTAAGTGCAGAAAAATCTCTGCCCCATTGTTTAAGGTTTAATCAAACAATAGCACAGTCCATATTAAAAATACATTGTCAAAATGAAGTGTGACTATGCTCACATCCTTTGAAGGAATAAAAGTATTAGAACTGGTAAACAGTATTGCAAGAAGACATTTAGAATGGAATTTATAGTCCAATAAGTACATTTAAAGTAACATCAATTTAAAAAGCCTGTAGTTTAGAATGTCCAAGGTGACTGTTCTTTGTGAAAAAACACTAATTTTCTTACACTTAATTAGAGAATATTCACAAAAAGATTTAAGCATAGAAGAACACTCGAGAACTATTTAGACACTAAATTCCAAATTTCACGGGGTTATTCTGGTACCGTATTTTTCACATGATCCGAAACTGAAAACAGAATCGCAAGGGAGTGATTCACAGCTCTTCGAAAGTCAGCTCCTATAGAGATCCTGGGGACAGGATTCTGCTACTTTCCTCATCTTTCTTTTTGGCAATTTTTTTTCTTTACTCCTCTAAGTTACAGTTCAGAATCAAAATTTGAACTAATGACTATTACGAGATCAGACTTGTAACAACAATGCCAATCAACTCTGGATCATGCTTATACTGTAAATAATAAGAAAACAGCTACTGCTCACTTTTGGACTATTTTTTGCACAACTGCTGCAGTGAAAGGCTGTGTCACAAAAATGTTAAACTACAAGCAAAAAAAGTTAGTGTTTACTATATGCCAGAAACTACATTCCTAAAAAACCTATATTCAGTTGCATTATCCCTTGAAAATTAAAAAAACCCCCAAAATAAAAAAAAAAAAAAAAAAAAATCATGAAACGGTTTAAGAACACTAACGGCCTCAGAACAAGCATGTTGATTCACATACACTTTTTCTACTTATATTGTTCAAATCTCAAGCAATTTATACGTTTGAAAAGCATTCTCTTAGTCACACTAAGAACTAAACACCAAGTTGCTGTTTGAATGGCAGTAAAGAACAGTCATTTTCTTGACTTCACCTTCCAAAAATTCTGATAGTATCAAGCTGCAAGAGACACAGACTGTTTTATTTATTACTATGCTTCCACTTTCCCTTGAGCTCTTTCCTCCTCCCATTCAACGAACTTATTCAAAACAAACATGTCTCTAACTCTCCTAAAGAAAAATAGTTTAGCTTTTAGAGAAGAGCTGATTGTGAAACAAACTCAGTAGAGAACCTTTTTTTGAGAGACTAGGTTTTCTCTGTATCATTTAAAAAATAAGCAATAAAGACCTCAGTAACTGATTTAAAGGCTAAAAAAGCAAATATAATATTCAACTCAAATATAAAGTTAGGTCTTTCTAGTGTACTGCTCTCACTGAAGTCAATGGGAAATAACCAAGAGTAGATGCAGTTCCCAGACCAATGTTATTAGGAGCAAGAGAAGCATAAGGGGAAGCGGCTAACTTCTACAACATGAAGTTTGTTGAGTCCTATCAATAGTTAGCTTTATATAAAAAAGACACCAAACAAACAAACAAAGAAACCCACCCAGCCACAAACTCCACACCTATCCTCCACCCTCCATAGAGTCTGGAGTATAGAATAAAAAAAAAAGCTACAGAAGGCAGTACAATGGCCAGAGTTTTCAGCACCACTGACCTAGACTCACATGATCCCCAACATGTGCTTTTGGCATTTAAATGGATTTCTGAAAGTACAAAGATATTTTCCGTGCAGTCATTTCCAGTTCCTTTTTGTAAGAGATTGTTTGTATTTTCATTTATTAATGCCCAAATTTTTAAAAAGCTTTACTACTGTGAAAAATAATGGAGGGAGGTTTTGTTTAAAAAGATCATTCCCATATTCTTAAAATATTTCTTGTGATTAAGTCGATATTTGTTCATTTAAAAATTAAATATTCATTTATTACAGTCTAAATTACACAATTAAAGCATTTCACTGAAGACGTTCAGAACAGCACTGATATAAACATGGTTTAAAATCTTACCTTCTTCTTCTCCGTCTTGTTCTAATGCTGCACTTTCTTCTTCAAAGCTTCCAATACCTGATTCTATTTGAGGAGCTTGATTGTGTTGTTGACTTAGTTTGTTGCGAATAATGCTGATTTCTTTCTTTAGCAACTTTGCTCTTTTGCTCCTTGACCCACTGGATTTCATTGCACAGGTGAGATCAAGTTTTTCTAGCAACTCTCTCAGCTGTTCTTCCAAGGACATATGCGCTCTGTTTGCAGGATTCAGTAACCTATCCACTGAAGTCAAAATATGTATGATTGAAAATGTGTTAGTGTTTCCCAGGATACTACTAATAATACCAACAGCTGGAAAAAAATTCACTTGCCAGCATTAAAAAATGTCATCAAAAAGCTACTTAGATTACCGTCTTGGTAGCTTCACCGTTACCAGTGAAGAAATGTTGAAACAAATTCCTACTATATAATTACTATTCTTGATCAGCATTTTGCTCAAGAAAACTAAGTAGTACAGCAAAGAATTAAAAGGTCAGAAGGCAGACACAATAAATCTTTCCCACCCTAACAGACGATTTCCTTCTTGTCAAAGAGAAGGGCAAGATTATGGTTATAAAATAAATACGTTAATTATTCTCCTTTACTGCCAAAACCTCAGAAAAATCGTATGTGTGTCAAAACAAGCAGCTTAAATTCCTAGTATTACAAACGTGCTTGATTTTTTAATTCAGTAGGTTATTTAAGAATGTGCTGAAGTTTATGCACACTGGTAGTCATTTTCCATGTCTTACAAGTATATACAATCATGTGCGAGAAACCACTCAATTTAAAAACCTTTTTCATGTATCTTCTTAAATTAGGCTCTGGCATTGTCAAAATCAGAATCTGGATAACACTGTTTTGTAACAATGGATCTAGTGGAATAGAAACACTTCAGTCTTTCAAGTAATGTTTTTAATGGTGGAAGGGGGGAAGAGAATCTAGTCAGCAAACTGAACAGCCAACAATCTTAGAACGGAATTTACACACTGTGTGTAATGAAAAATAAAACTTTTAAAAATAATCTAAAAATATCTTACCATCTTCCCAAGAGAAAGGCTGGGGTGACTCAAGTTTTGGCCGTTCAGGTAAGTGCATTCCAGTTTCATTATTATAACCGATTCCTTCAGCATCTCGCCTAGCTTGCCTGAGAACTACACCTCCTTGATCTCTTAACCGCACTGCAGCTCTATAGAATATCGTATCTTTTGCATTGTATTTCATACAGTTATCGACAATAAGATTGAAGTCTTCTTCAAACTCACTGAGGTTTTTATAGCCTTGAGCATCTAACCGTTTTCGCATGGTAGAGAAATCCATAGGATGTTTAATGTGATCCAAATAGTCTGGAACCTTTGAATAAATATTTAAAACTGGAATGGGTAAAATTATCTTTTTACAGACAAAGTAAGATTAGCTATTAACTGATACACACAGTCCAACATATTTTGTAACACCTCAAATCAAGAACTTAAAAATGTAGCTTAGAATTCCACATCTTGATACCGCAAACATTTCTACAAGTTTACATATTACAAGATTTTGCACCTTAGTTAACCAGCTGGAGCTCTTAACAGATGCTGAAACTACATGGCTTTGATTTTCTGTACATATTGTATACGTATTTATGCATATGCATACTTATAACTCTATGTATACTACACATATGTGCAAATATGTATAATATCTACACGTGTATGTAGTACACGCACGCGTGTATATATACCATTTACATAGACAGATATACCTGTCTACATGTTATTTATACATATGTGCAAGTGTGTTGTATACGTAGGTATGCAGACATACACAGACACACATACAGCCTATCGGGTTTCCCACTGAATGGGAAGGAATTTCACCTGCAGATAAGAACACAATATCCACATTTTAAATTCTAAGACACCCTCCGAGTTTGCTTTATCAAACAATCTTATTGCAAAAGATGAATATGTACCTATCTTATTGTGTACCAGTATTTCCCAGAAATTATTTTCGTATATGAACATTAATAGATTTTCATAGCAGTAAGTCACAAATCATAACGTAAATTATCAGAATAGAGATCACAAGGTAACACTGCTTGCAACTCTGCATGCAATGATTTGTTTCTTGTGCTTAAGTGCCACCAAATTGTATCTAAACATATGGAAATACAGCTTAAAACACACCTCTTTAAGGTTCACTGGCTGAGCAAATATACGAGCAGAATCCTTTTCCTGCAGCTGATCCAGAACTGATCGCAGAAGTACAGTGAATGGAGTAAGCTGAAGTTCCATAGCAACCTGCTCAATCTTGACCTAAAGAAGTAACAATTATCCAATGGAGCATTTTTCACGAAGATACTGTTTTAAAGTTTTTTTGCAGCAATAGCAAAGTACTTTAGGTATGAAACACACTATAAATATACTTAAGTAAGTTCAATGTTACTTTCAATATAATCAATTGGCATTTGTCTACCATACATTCTCAGCCGCTGACTTTGTAAGAAAAATCACTCATGCCTTCACTGCAGACTCAACTTCAACTCCAGCTTCTCAGAATTCAACTTTGTATTTTTTCTATAAATTAATTTTGTTCCACTTTTTAACAGTATTTCTTTGCTTTGAAAAAATATTACACAAGAACAGCTTCATATTTTGCCAACAACGTGAAAGAACAAGAATTTAAAGTTAGTAATAATTATTATATTAAGAATACAATTTTAAATAAATTAAATAATAAGAAAAGAATAATTAAGAATAAGAGCAGCAAGAATTTAAAGGTAACTAAAATCAAAGTAACTAAAGGTAACTAAAACTACTAAAACTAAATTCAGTTGTAGTCCTACAGTCAGAGCGTAAAGAGAATTGAATGAATATTTACAGATTACATAAGACCTAAACAAACAGCAATTTTAAACACAATGTTGTATGTAAATTCCAAGAAAATAATTTTAAAAAACAGCATCAACCACCTCTTCAAATACTTGCTCATCTTTCAGAATTTTCATTGTTTTTGACAACAGTACAACTCCTCTACAGTTTTATTTTGAAACACTTAAGACAAACACAAACATTGAAACAGTCTTGTTATGACAAAAAAAATTCTTAATGACACATTAATGCTTTCCACAGAGCGCAAGAGCTCTCCATACCCAGATGTAAGAAATCAGGAAAGGAAGGCAAGAGACCAGTATGGCTGAGTCAAGACCTGCTGGTCAAACCAAAGAGCAAGAGGGAACAGCACAGGCAGTGGAAGAAGGGACAGGTATCCTGAGAAGAGTGTAGGGACGCTACCTGGTTGTGCAGGGATGGCATCAGCAATGCCAAGGCGCAGGTGGAGCTCAACATTGCAAGGGATGCAAAGAACAGTAAGAAGGGCTTCTACGGGTATGTCAGCCAGAAAAAGAAAATCAAAGAAAGCATAACCCCCCCTGATGAGCAAGACTGGCCAACTGGTAACAACGGACGAGGAGAAGGCTGATGTACTCAACCCCTTTTTTGTGTCAGCCTTCACTGGCAACCTCTCTTCCACACCTCTCGAGTGGATGGACCTCAAGGCAGGGACTGGAGGAGCCAAGTCCCTGCCACTGTAAGAGAAGATCAGGTTCATGACCACCTGAGCAACCTGAACATACTTATATCTATGGGACCTGATGAGATGAATCCCAGAGTCCTGAGGGAATTGGCTGATGTAGTTTGCCAAGCACTCTCCATCATCCTGAAAAGTCATGGCAGTCAGGGGAAGTCCCCAGTGACTGGAAAAAGGGAAACATTGTGCCCCTTTTCAAAAAGGGTAGAAAGGAAGACCCTGGGAACTGCCGACCTGTCAGCCTCACCTCTGTGCCTGGGAAGATCATGGAACAGATCC
>Ga0181612_104551_pt1 | contig 18253 bp, 13 predicted proteins | sample HoacroProtozoa21_FD_119630 | JGI IMG/M metagenome (GOLD analysis project Ga0181612, IMG submission 119630) | Hoatzin crop microbial communities from Cojedes, Venezuel. Combined Assembly of Gp0051906, Gp0051904, Gp0051908
CCTAAATGCGAAGCATTTTTAGAAAATGATTCCCGAAAGCGCCGCCTTGGCTTTTGCCGCCAGCCGCCATATAAGGCCCGTCTCGGGGCGGAAGTACACGACACTGTCGGACGGATCCGCCATTCGGTATATGTAGACTATGAGGATGAGGGCGACGAGCAAGAAGGTCGCCGCCTTCAGGAAAAGCCGCCACCGCTTTAAGGCGGGCTTTCCGGAAAAGCGCGGAAAGAGCAGGACGTCCGCGGCGGCGAGCAGGGCTGCCGCGGCGGGCCACCAGAAGAGCGGGTGGGCGCGGAAGGCTCCCGCGGCGTCGCCCTTTATGAGGCGGATCCATGCGCGGGAGGTCCCGCAGCCGGGGCAGGAGATGCCGGTCAAGAGGCGGATCGGGCAGGCGTATCCCGTCAGGAGGATGAGAGCAAGGTAGAAGAGGGCGATTATGCCGAAGGCGGGAAGCGCCTTCTTGAGGCGCGGCGCAAGCGTATTTTCATTTTCAGGGGAATGATTATGGTCCATGCCGGCCGCCTTCTGAAGTAGTCCTGTGCTGTGTATGATATTATTCCAACGCCCGCGCAAGGTCAAATGCGGACCGCGGGCTTTGGCGGCGCGTCCCGCGTGACATAAAGGCGCATTCAATGTAAAATGGCTGTCATAACGGCGGCTTGCGGCCGCGCGGAGAAGCTCCGGCAAGTTCGGAGCCGACGCGCCCAGGAAGCCTCCGTGCGCCTTGTGCCGCGCACAGCCGCGGCGAAGGGCGCGGACGCAGGGTTTGCCGCCACTTCTTTTAAGAGGAGCAAGATGGATAAGAGCAAGATCAGGAACTTTTGCATAATCGCCCACATCGACCACGGCAAGTCGACGCTTGCCGACAGGATAATAGAGATGACGGGCGTGCTGACCGAGCGCGAGATGCAGTCGCAGGTCCTCGACAACATGGACCTTGAGCGCGAGCGCGGCATAACGATCAAGGCGCAGACGGTGCGCGCGGTCTACAAGGCGGACGACGGAGAAGAGTATCTCTTCAACCTCATCGACACGCCGGGGGCACGTCGACTTCCAGTACGAGGTCAGCCGTTCGCTGGCGGCCTGCGACGGGGCGGTGCTCGTCGTCGATTCGACGCAGGGCGTCGAGGCGCAGACCCTCGGCAACGTGTACCTCGCGCTCGACCACGACCTCGAGATCGTGCCCGTCATAAATAAGGTAGACCTCCCTTCGGCAAGGCCCGAGGAGGTCGCCCAGGAGATCGAGGACGTCATAGGCATCGAGGCGATGGACGCGCCGCGCATTTCCGCGAAGACGGGAGAGAACTGCCGCGCCGTCCTTGAGGAGATAGTGAGCAAGCTCCCGGCTCCGACGGGCGATGCGGAAGCGCCGCTTAAGTGCCTCATTTTCGACTCGCTCTACGACTCCTACAGGGGCGTCATAGTCTTCATGCGCGTGTTCGACGGCACGGTCCGCAAGGGGACGCGCGTGAAAATGATGGCGACCGGGGCGGTGTTCGAGGTCGTCGAGGTCGGAGTGTTCGGTCCGGGGCGCTTCATCCCCTGCGACGTGCTCTCGGCGGGCGAGGGCGGCTACTTTACGGCCAGTATCAAGGAAATAAGGGACACCAGGGTGGGCGACACGGTCACGGAGGCCGACCGCCCCTGCGCCGAAGCGCTGCCCGGCTACAAAGAGCCGCAGTCGATGGTCTACTGCGGCATCTACCCCGCCGATTCGGCGAGGTACCCGGACCTTCGCGACGCCCTTGAAAAGCTCCAGCTCAACGACGCCGCGCTCGCCTACGAGCCCGAAAATTCCCTCGCGCTCGGCTTCGGCTTCCGCTGCGGCTTCTTAGGCCTGCTGCACCTCGACGTCGTCACGCAGAGGCTTGAGAGGGAGTACGACATCGATCTCATAACGACCGCCCCGTCGGTCATTTACAAGGTGCACAAGACCGACGGCACGGTGATCGACCTGACGAACCCCGCCAACCTCCCCGACCCCTCGGAGATCGAGTACATGGAGGAGCCCTTCGTCAAGGCGGAGATCATGGTCACCTCCGAGTACATCGGGCCGATCATGACGCTCTGCCAGGAGAGGCGCGGAGTGTACGAAGGCACCGACTACATCGAGCAGACGCGCGCCGTGCTCACCTACAGGATGCCCTTGAACGAAATCATTTACGATTTCTTCGACGCCTTAAAGAGCCGTTCGCGCGGCTACGCGTCCTTCGACTACGAGCCCGCGGGCTACGAGAGGAGCGAGCTGGTCAAGCTCGACATCCTCGTCAACCACGAGACCGTCGACGCGCTTTCATTTATCGTATACGGGCCGTCCGCGTACACGCGCGGCGCGAAGATGTGCGAGCGGCTCAAGAAGGAGATCCCGCGCCAGCTCTTCGACATCCCGATCCAGGCGGCGATCGGCTCGAAGATAATCGCGAGGGAGACCGTGCGCCAGATGCGAAAGGACGTCTTGGCCAAGTGCTACGGCGGCGACATTTCCCGAAAGCGCAAGCTCCTTGAAAAGCAGAAGGAAGGCAAGAAGAAGATGCGCCAGATCGGCAGCGTCGAGGTCCCCAAGGAAGCCTTCCTGAACGTCCTGAAGCTGGACGAAGAGGGCTGATGGAGCCGGTCGGGATCTACCTGCACGTGCCCTTCTGCGTGCGCAAATGCCGCTACTGCGACTTCCTCTCCTTCCCCTCGGACGAGGAGACGATGCGTAAGTACGCCGCCGCCCTGCGCGAAGAAATCCGCCTTACGGGGCTTCATTTTGAAAATGAATACCGAAAGCGCCTGAAAGCGGATACGGTCTTCATCGGCGGCGGGACGCCCACCGCGCTGCCCGCGGACTGCCTAAAAGGCCTGACGGACCAGGTGAGGGAGAGCTTCGACGTCGAAGAGGGCGCGGAGGTCACGGTTGAGATGAACCCCGGGACCTTCGGGAAGGGCGGCTACGAAGAAGGGCTGCTCGACTTTATAACGGGCGAGTGCTCGCGGGCGAGCATCGGGCTGCAGTCGGCGGACGACGCGGAGCTTCAAGTCCTAGGGCGGATCCACACCTTCGCGGAGTTCGAGGAGTGCTTTGCCGCGCTTAGGAGCCGGAGCTTTAAGAATATCAGCGCGGACCTGATCTTCGCGCTGCCCGGGCAGACGCTCGCGTCGTGGGAGAGGACGCTTACTAAGGCGGCCGCCCTTTCGCCCGAGCACATAAGCGCCTACAGCCTAATCCTCGAGGAGGGCACGGAGTTCATGCGGCTTATGAGGGCGGGAAAGTTCTCGGGAAAGTACGCGCTGCCCGACGAGGATACGGAGCGGGAGATGGCCCACTTCGCGGAGGACTTTTTAAAGAGCCGCGGCTATGCGCGCTACGAGATCTCGAACTTCGCGAAGCCCGGCTTTGAAAGCCGCCACAACCTGCGCTACTGGCGGCGGCGGGACTACCTGGGGATGGGCCTTGGAGCCGCGTCGCTCTATGAGGAGACGCGGTACTCGAACACGGCGGACCTCGGAGAATATATAAAGGGCGTCGCTGAGGCGTCGGAAGCCGCGCGGGCGTGCGGCTTGCCCGAAAACGGCGGCGGGACGCCGGAGCCGCGCGCGGGGCGCGCGGAAGGGCGGAGGCGGCTAAAGCGGCGGAGAACACAGCCGCTGCGGTAAAAACCATACGGGAGCCTGAAGCCGCCGAAGGCGGCACAGGGCGGGGGAGGAGCCCGAAAGCCGGACCTGAGCTCCTGCTTCCGGCGATAAGAAAGAACATCGAGCGCCTGACGCTCAAGGCGCGGATGGAAGAGTTCATGTTCCTGGGGCTTCGGACGGCGCGTGGGATTTCCTCCGCGGACTTTGAAAGGAGCTTCGGGAGAAGCCTTGAAGAGGTGTACGGAAAGGCTCTCGGCGAGGCCGCAGGGCAGGGGCTCATGGACGCGGCCGAAGAAGGCGGCGGCACGCGCTTCTTTTTGACGCGGCGCGGCGTCGACGTTTCGAACGCGGTGCTTGCGGGTTTCCTGCTCGACTAGGCAGAAACGATAATTAAAGCCATGAAGGAAATGAAGTTCATCCGCGTGCGCGGAGCAAATGTGAATAACCTGAAGAACCTCGACGTGGACATCCCGCGCGGGGAGCTTTGCGTGTTCACCGGCCTTTCGGGGTCGGGCAAGAGCTCGCTCGCCTTCGACACGATATTCGCCGAAGGGCAGCGGCGGTACATGGAGTCGCTGTCGTCCTACGCCAGGCAGTTCCTCGGGCAGATGGAAAAGCCGGACGTCGAGAGCATAGAAGGCCTCCCGCCCGCCATTTCGATAGACCAGAAATCGACCAACCGCAACCCGCGCTCGACGGTCGGGACGGTCACGGAGATCTACGACTACCTGCGCCTCCTCTACGCGAGGATCGGCACCCCGCACTGCCCGAACTGCGGGCGGGTGATCGCCCGCCAGACGGTCGACGAGATGGCCGACCGCATCCTCTCCCTGCCCGAGAAGACGAAGCTGCAGGTCCTCGCGCCCGTCGTCAGGGGCAGGAAGGGAAGGCACGAAAAGGTCTTCGAGCAGGCCTTGAAGTCGGGCTACGTCCGCGTTATGGTGGACGGCTCGATGTACGACCTCTCCGAGGAGATAAGCCTCGACAAGAACGTCAAGCACGACATCGACGTCGTGGTCGACAGGATCGCCGTAAAGCCGGGCGTTCGGGGGCGGCTTTCCGAGTCGCTTGAGACCGCCATGCAGCTCTCCGACGGCCTCGTCGTGATCGACAAGATGGACGGCACGACGGAGACCTTGAGCAGCCGCTTTTCGTGCCCTGAGTGCGGCATTTCCATAGACGAGATAGAGCCGCGGAGCTTTTCATTTAACAACCCCTACGGGGCCTGCCCCGAGTGCGCGGGCATAGGCTACAAGATGGAGTTCGACATGGCGCTCATCGTCCCCGACAGGCGCCTTTCGATAAATGAAGGGGCGATCGCGGTGCCGGGCTGGCAGAGCGCGATGCAGCCCGACTCATTTACGAACGCGGTGCTCAGGGCGATGTGCGAGGACTACGGTTTCGACCTCGACACGCCCTGGAACAAGTACCCGCGAAAAGTCCAAAAGCTCCTGACCTACGGGACAGAGGGGCACGTGCTGAAGGTGACCTACAAGAGCCAGCGCGGCGTCGGAGTGTACGACGTTCCTTTCGAGGGGATACTGGAGAACTGCAGGAGGCGCTATAGGGAAGTATTTTCCGACAGCGCGCGCGCGGAAATGGAGAAGTTCATGCGGATTTCGCCGTGCAAGGCCTGCAAGGGGCAGCGACTAAAGCCCGCCGCGCTCGCGGTCACGGTCGGCGGAAAGAACATCCACCAGGCGACGTCGCTTCCGATCGACGGCTTTCTGGACTTCATTTCGAAGCTCAAGCTGTCGGCCTACAGGCAGGCGGTCGGCGGGCAGATCATAAAGGAAATAAAGGGGCGCGCGGGCTTCCTTCGGGACGTCGGCCTGTCCTACCTCACGCTCGCCCACAGCGCGGGGTCGCTTTCGGGCGGCGAGGCGCAGCGCATCAGGCTCGCAACGCAGATCGGATCGGGGCTCGTGGGCGTCGCCTACATCTTAGACGAGCCGAGCATCGGCCTCCACCAGAGGGACAACGACAAGCTCCTAGCTTCGCTTAAGCACCTGCGCGACCTCGGCAACACCCTCATAGTCGTCGAGCACGACGAGGACACTATCCGCTCGGCGGACTACATCGTGGACATCGGCCCAGGCGCGGGGGAGCACGGCGGGCAGCTCGTCGCCGCGGGAAGCGTCGAGGACATAATGGCGGCGCCGGAGTCGATAACGGGCCAGTACCTCTCGGGAAAGCGTTTCATACCAGTGCCCGAGGCGCGCCGAGAGCCGAAGGGCTTTTTGAAGGTCAGGGGGGCGGCGGAGCACAACCTAAAGAAGCTCGACGTCGACATCCCGCTCGGGGTGTTCACCTGCGTGACGGGCGTGTCGGGCTCGGGCAAGAGCTCGCTCGTCAACGAGGTCGTCCTAAAGCGCCTCGCCCGCGACCTAAACCGAGCCCACGAGCTGCCGGGAAAGCACAAGGAAATGTACGGCATCGACAAGCTCGACAAGGTCATCGCGATCGACCAGTCGCCGATCGGAAGGACGCCGCGCTCGAACCCCGCGACCTACACCGGGGTCTTCGACATGATCCGCGACCTCTTCGCGGGGACGGTGGACGCGAAGGCGAGGGGGTACACGAAAGGGCGCTTTTCATTTAACGTGAGGGGCGGGCGCTGCGAGGCCTGCCAGGGCGACGGAATAAAGAAGATAGAGATGCACTTCCTGCCGGACGTCTACGTGCCCTGCGAGGTCTGCCGCGGCAAGAGGTACAACCGCGAGACGCTTGAGGTGAAGTACCGCGGGAAGAGCATTTACGACGTGCTGAACATGACGGTCGAGGAGGCCCTGGAGTTCTTCTCGAACGTGCCGCGCATAAAGAACAAGATCAAGACCCTCGCCGACGTCGGGCTTTCCTACGTCAGGCTCGGGCAGCCCTCGACGGAGCTTTCGGGCGGCGAGGCGCAGCGCATAAAGCTCGCCTCGGAGCTGTCGAAGCGGTCGACGGGGCGGACGATATACATCCTCGACGAGCCGACTACGGGCCTGCACTTCGAGGACGTCAGGAAGCTCATCGAGGTGCTCCAGCGCTTCGCCGACGAGGGCAACACGGTCCTCGTTATCGAGCACAACCTTGACGTCATAAAGACGGCGGACTACATAATCGACCTAGGCCCCGAGGGCGGGGACGGCGGCGGCACGCTCGTTGCGGCGGGGACGCCGGAGGAAGTGGCCGAGCGGCCCGAATCATTTACGGGGATATACGTGAAGCGGGAGCTTGAGAAAGCGAAGAAGCGCAGGGAAGAAAATCCATAAGGCGTTTCCCGGAAAATGATAAACTAAAAGGATGCGGGCGGGCTAAGGGCGCGGCGTAAAGCCGATGCGGCGGGGATTTGAGGCCGGATGCAAAGCACGCATGGCGCGGGAAGAGACAAGAGGGATACGATGGCAGCAGCGGAATACGGTATAGATCTTGGAAGCTCGACGATAGTCATTTACGCGAAGAACAAGGGCGTAATCGTCACGGAGCCTTCGGTCATAGCCTACGACAAGGACGCCGACAGGATACTCGCCTACGGCGAGGAGGCAAAGCAGATGCTCGCCCACACGACGGGCAGCGTGGTCGCGATACGCCCCTTTAAGTCGGGGACGATATCCGACTACGCGATGATGGAGAAGTTCCTGCAGCACTTCCTCGACATGGCGCTCGGGCGGAGGGCGTTCTTAAAGCCCCTCGTGACGATCTGCGTGCCCGCGGGCGTGACGAAGGAGGAAATGAGGGCCGTCGAGGCCGCCGCTTTCCAGGCGGGCGCGCGCGACGTCGAGATCGCCCCGCAGACGGTCTGCGCCGCGATCGGCGCGGGCATCGACATCACCAAGCCCGTCGGCAACATGATCGTCGACATCGGCGGGTACAGCACCTCGATCGCCATCCTCTCGGTGGGCTCGCCGGTCATCGAGCGCGTCGTGCCGGTCGGCGGCGACCGCTTCACCGAGGCGATCGCGAGGTACGTCCGCCGCCACCACAGCCTCTTCATCGACACGGAGCAGGCCGAGGAGGTCAAGCGGAAGGTCGGGACGGTCTACCAGAGCCCGTCGCTCATCGACAGCCGCGTGACGGGAAGGAACGTCATAACGGGAGTCCCGATGACGATCGCGATAACCTCCGAGGAGGTCCGCCTCGCCTCGCGCGACGCGGCTGGCGAGATCGTCGACGCGATCCACAGCGTCCTCGAAAAGACGCCGCCCGAGCTCGCGGCGGACATCGTAAGCCGCGGCATCGTCCTTACCGGCGGCGGCGCGCTCATAGGAGGCTTCGAGGAGCTGACGGAGGAGAGGACGGGCATCAACACGATGACGGCCGAGAACGCCGATCTGTGCGTCGCGGAGGGCGCGGCGAACTACCACGACATGATGGACAAGGTCAGCATGATGCGGTGAGCCCGGGACTTGTCAAGTCCGCAGGCGGCGCGGGGGATGAGAGCGCAAAAAGCCGCGGCGGATGCCGCCTAAGGGCAAAAGGCGGGCCTTCGCGGCGTTCGGGCGCGGGCCTTTGGAACGGCGGGAAGGCGAAGGGCGCAAAAAGCCGAGTCGGATGCCGCCGCAGGGCAAAAGGCGGGCCTTCGCGGCGTTCGGCGCGGACCTTTGGAATGGCGGGAAGGCGAAGAGCGCAAAAAGCCGCGGCGGATGCCGCCTAAGGGCATAAAGGCAGGCAGGCGGCGCGTTCGGACCTGCGCAAAGAGGAGCGAAAGAACATATGTCGGATACTGTCACCGGAGTGGTGGAGCATATTACGTTCCGGAACGAGGACAACGGGTATACAGTCCTTGCCCTGGTCTCGAAAGGAAAGGAGCTGACGGTCGTCGGCTCTTTTCCTGCCGTGAGCGAGGGCGAATACTACGAGGTGACGGGGACTTACGTGACGCACCCGGTGTACGGGCAGCAGTTCAAGGCGGAGAGCATAAGACTACGCGAGCCCGAGGGCACGGAGGCGGTCGAGCGGTACCTGGGCTCGGGCGCGATAAAGGGCATCGGCCCGACGCTGGCCGCAAGGATAGTCAAGGCCTTCGGCGACGACACGCTGCGGATAGTCGAGGAAGAGCCCGAGCGCTTAAAGGAAATAAAGGGCATCAGCGCGCGCATGGCCCGCGCGGTCGCCGAGCAGCTCGACGAGAAGAGGAGCCTGCGCCGCGCGATGATTTTCCTGCAGGGCTACGGGATCTCGATGCAGCTCTCGGTCAAGATCTACAACGCCTACGGCGAGGGCGTCTACGACATCCTAGCCGACGACCCCTACCGCCTCGCCGAGGACATCGACGGCGTCGGCTTTAAGACCGCTGACCAGATCGCGATGCGCGTCGGCATCGAGCCCGACAGCGACCAGCGCCTTAGGAGCGCGGTCCTCTACACCCTGACCTTGGCGGCGGGCGACGGCAATATGTACCTCCCGGCCGACGTCCTCGCGCAGCGGACGGCGGAGCTCATCGGCACTGACGCCGAGCGCGTCGAAGGGCAGCTTTCCGAGCTCGCCCTTGAGCGGAAGATCGTAATCCGCGGCATAAAGGAAGCACCCGCCAAAGCCGCCGATCCGGAAAATGAAAATGCCGCCGCGCCCGAAATTAAAGCCTGCTACCTCTACGCCTACTACTTCATGGAGCTTGAGTCGGCGCGGCTCTTAAGCGAGCTTTCCGTCGCCATGCCCGTCAGCACGAAAGAGGTCGAAAAGCGCATAAAGAGGCTTGAGAAGAAGGCCGGCGTGACCTTAGAGCCCGAGCAGGAGGAGGCCGTGCGCCTCGCCGCCTCGAACGGGCTGGTCGTCATAACCGGCGGCCCCGGCACTGGCAAGACGATGATAGTCCAGCAGCTCCTCAGTTACTTCCGCGAAGAAAATCTCTCTGTCCGCCTCGCGGCCCCGACGGGGCGCGCGGCGAAGCGCATGACCGAGATGACGGGCTTCGAGGCCTCGACGGTCCACCGCCTCCTGGAGGTCAGCGCGGCGGGCGAGGACATGCGCGGCGCGAAGTTCGAGCGCAACGAGGAGAACCCCTTAGAGGACGACGTTATAATCATAGACGAGATGTCGATGGTCGACATTTTCCTGATGCACGCTTTGCTTTTGGCGGTGCCCAGGGGCTGCCGATTGATCCTCGTGGGCGACGTCGACCAGCTCCCGTCGGTCGGCCCCGGCGCGGTGCTCCGCGACATTATCGAGTCGGAGGCCTTCCCCGCCGTCAGGCTGACGCGCATCTTCAGGCAGGCGGCGCAGTCGGACATCGTCTCGAACGCCCACCGCATCAACAGGGGAGAGCCGATGGTGCTCGACAACAAGAGCCGCGACTTCTTCTTCCTGAGGCGGAGCGACGCCGACACGATAGTGGCCCAGATAGTCGCGCTGATAAGCAAGAAGCTCCCCAGCTACGTCCACGCGCCTATGGGCGACATTCAGGTCCTGACGCCCATGAAAAAAGGCCCGCTCGGCGTCGAGAGGCTCAACCGCGTCCTGCAGAGGTACCTGAACCCGCCCGAAGAGGGCAAGGCCGAAAAGGCCTACGGCGAGCGCATCTTCCGCGTCGGCGACAAGGTGATGCAGACGAAGAACGACTACGACATCCCCTGGGAAATGCGCGGCCGCTACGGCGCGGCGGTTAGGACGGGGGAAGGCATCTTCAACGGCGACCTCGGCATAATAAGGGGGGTCTCGGAGACGGGCCAGACGCTCGAAATCGAATTCGATGAGGGACGGTTCGTCGACTACCCCTTCACGGGACTAAACGAGCTCGACCACGCCTACGCGATCACGATCCACAAGTCGCAGGGCAGCGAGTATCCCGCGGTTATCATACCGATACTCTCAGGGCCGCCGATGCTCTTAAGCCGCAACCTCCTCTACACGGCGGTCACGAGGGCGAAGAGCTGCTGCATCCTGATGGGAAATGAAAGCGTCTTTTCGGGGATGGTCAAGAACGTCGAGGCGAGGCGCAGGTACACCTCGCTGAAGGAGCGCATACACGAGATAAATGAAAGCCTCGGGGGGCTTTGAGAAGACGCAGGCATTGCCCCGCCCGGGCGCCGCGCAAGGCGCGGAACGCGGATGCCCGCCCATACTGGATCCGCGTCGCAGCGGGAAAGTGAAAAAAGATAAGCGCCCGCGCCATTAAAAGGACGCGCGGATACGCAGGTGCATAGCAAAAGCAAGCGGCCGTTTTAAAGGCAGGAAGGTCGGAAAATGAAATACGTAAGCGAAAGAGAGATCCTTGGAAGCTATAAGGGCCGGCGCGTCTTAGTCACGGGCCACACGGGCTTTAAGGGCTCCTGGCTCGTAAAGCTCCTCCAGACGGCGGGGGCAGAAGTCACAGGCTATTCGCTTGACCCGCCGACGGATCCCTCGCTCTTTGTGATGGCGGGCCTCGCCGGCGGCATGGAGAGCGTCACCGGCGACGTGCGCGACTTCGGGCACCTCAAAAAAGTCTTCGAGGAAACGCGGCCGGAATTCGTTTTCCATTTGGCCGCGCAGCCGATCGTTCGCGCCTCCTACAAGGACCCGGTTGCGACCTACGAGACGAACGTCATGGGCACGGTGTACATGTGTGAGGCGGTGCGGACGACGGATAGCGTCAAATCCTTCCTGAACGTCACGACGGACAAGGTCTACGACAACCGCGAGTGGTGCTGGGGCTACCGCGAGTGCGAGCCGCTCGACGGCTACGACCCCTACAGCAATTCGAAGTCCTGCTCGGAGCTGGTCACGCACTGCTATAAGCGTTCATTTTTCGATTCGGAAAATGCAGGCGGCGCGGCGGCGGTTTCGACCGCGCGCGCGGGCAACGTCATCGGCGGAGGCGACTTCGCCTCCGACAGGATCATCCCCGACTGCGTGAGGGCGGCGCAGTCGGGCGAGCCGCTCGTGCTCAGGAATCCCGCTTCGGTGCGGCCCTACCAGCACGTGCTCGAACCGCTCTTCATGTACCTTAGGATCGCCGCGCTGCAGCCGCGCGACCGCTCGCTTTCGGGCTCGTACAACATCGGACCCGACGGCGAGGACTGCGTGAGCACGGGGACGCTGGCGGGCATTTTTCAGAGGGAACTCGGAAATTTCACGATCGTGGAGCATCATGATGAGAACGCGCCGCACGAGGCGAACTTCCTGCGGCTCGACACGACGCTCGCCGAGAAGACCTTCGGGCACAGGAACGTCTGGCACATAGGCGACGCGCTCAAGAAGACGGCGGAGTTCTACAGGCTGTACCTTCAGGGCGCGGGCGCGGCGGAGCTTTCCGCGGCGATGGAGCATCAGGCGGATGAGTACATGGACGCCGCCGAGGCGCTTCACGCGGGAGATTGAGCCGACTCGGACAGTCCCCTGCCTTGAGCCGCGCATGAGCCCGACGACGAAATCATGGATTTCTTGTCTAGTCTACAAGCCGCGCAAGGCTAAGGCGGGGGTCAGCGGGGCTAGCCCGAATCTAAAGCTCCCGCCGATGGAGCAGCGGGGCGGAGAACATGCCGGCGGTTCATGGGCTTGCAGCGAAGCGGAATGCGAAGGTCCGATTTTGCGCTGAATGAACGGGCGGCGGCTTTGCGGCGGACCGACCTGCCGTGCAAAAGCGGCGCGAAAGAGAAGCATTTTCAAAAAGGAGAAAAGGATGGGCGGTTTCTTCGGACGGATGAGGGAGGCCATAGCGCGCTTCATGGCGGGACGCTACGGGATGGACCAGCTCGGGATGGCGATTTCTGCGGCGGTGCTGGTCTTGATCGTGCTCTCATTTATTTTCAGGAGCGGGATATTGAACCTGGTCGCGCTGGCAGGGCTCATTTACATGTACTTCAGGGCTCTTTCGCGGAATTTCCCGAAGCGCAGCGCGGAAAATGCAAAGTTCCTGCAGCTGACCGAGGGCGTTAGGAAGTTCTTCCGCATAGGCAAGAGCCGCTTCGACGACAGGAAGGACTTCAAGCATTTCAAGTGCCCGCAGTGCGGGCAGGAGATGCGCGCGCCGAAGGGCAAGGGGCACATACGCGTGACTTGCAGGAAGTGCGGGCGCGTGTTCGAGACGAAGGTGTAAGGCATGTTCGGATATGTTACGGTCTGCAGGGACGAGCTTAAGCTGAAGCATTTGAGGCGCTACAGGGCGTATTACTGCGGCCTGTGCCACGCGCTGGGCGAGCGGACGGGGCTTCGCGGGCGCATGCTTTTGACTTACGACCTGACCTTCCTCGCGGTACTTATAAGGGCTCTCAGCGAGGAAGAGATAAAGGAAGAGGAGCGGCGGTGCGTAGCGCACCCGTTCAAGAAGCACCTTGAGATATCCGGGGAGTGCACGGAGTACGCCGCGGACATGAGCCTCCTCCTTGCCTACCACAAATTCCTGGACGACGCCGAGGACGACGGCTCGAAGGCGGCGGCAGCGGCGGCGAGGAGCATAAGGAAGAGCTACCGGTCGGCGGCCGAAAAGTACCCCGAGAAGGCCAAGGAGATAGAGGCGGCCCTGAAGCGGCTCCGGGCGATAGAGGAGCGCGGCGATGAAAGCCTCGACGCGGCGGCGGGCGAGGGCGGGCGCATTACGGCGGCGGCCTTCGACACGGGCGGCATCTGGGCGGATGTGATGAAAGAGCTCGGGTTCTACCTCGGGAAATTCATTTACCTGATGGACGCTTACGACGATCTTGAAAATGACTTGAAGAAGGGCCGCTACAACCCGTGGAAGTACCGCATGGGCGAAGAGGGCTTCGAGGACGCCGTCAAATCGACGCTCGAACTGATGGCGGCGGAGGCTTCGGCGGCTTATGAGAAGCTGCCGGTCGTGGAGGAGTCCGAGATACTCAGGAACATCCTCTACTGCGGCATATGGATGAAGTACGGAAAGACTGCGGAGGCCCGCAGGGAGAAGGCAGGGAGTAAGGCGAATGATTCAGGATCCGTTTAAGGTGCTCGGCGTGTCGCCGGACGTAAGCGACGCGGAGCTCAAAAAGGCCTACAGGGATCTCAGCAAAAAGTGGCATCCCGACCAGAACCCCGACAATACAGAGTACGCTGAGGAGCGCTTTAAGGAGGTGCAGGAGGCGTACAGGCAGATCGTGGACGCGCGCGCGAAGGGGACCGACCCGTATGGCACTTCCTACGGCTCCTACGGGCAGGCCCAGCAGGGCGGCTACGGAAGCGGCGCGGGCTATGACGGCTACAGGCGCGGCTACGCGGAGTACGGCTACGGAAGCAGCTTCGAGGACTTCTTCAGTCAGTGGCAGCAGGCGTCCTATGAGGCGAGGCAGAAGCAGGAAGCGGCAAGGACCGAGGCGGAGAAAAAGGCCGGAGAGTGCATCTACCGCGGCGACTACAGCGCGGCGATGGATGTGCTCGCGGGCGTCAAGTTCGACGAGCGCGGCGCCTACTGGAACTATCTCGCGGCGCAGGCGAGCCGCGGCATCGGCAACAATATCGCGGCGCAGCAGTTCGCGCGGAAGGCCTGTGACCTTGATCCGACTTCCCAGGTCTACGCCTCGTACCTGAGGCAGCTTCAGGGCAGAGCTTCAAGCTACCGCCAGCGCGGACAGAACTACGGCTTTACCTTCAATGAAGAGGCAGCCAGCGGGCTCTGCGAACTTTGCTGCGGCTGCCTGCTGTGCAACGCCTGCGGCGTGCCCTGCTGCTTCGTGTGAGGCAGGCGGCCGGGGCGGTGACAGGTTCCTCTTTCCATACCTTACGAAGACCGTTGAACCTGCTATTATTGTGCCTATGTTATTGATAATTGCGTCTGAAAAAACTGGAGGAAAATTTTTATGACGAGGAGATGTTCTAACTGTTCTGCGGAAATGGATGAGGGTTACAAGGTCAAATTAGACAACTCTCCGTTTGCCAATCTCGTTGTTTGCCGTAAAGGAAAATCAGCAAAAACTGATGCGTATGTTTGCCCTAATTGCGGAAAAGTTGAATTATATATCCGCGATTCGGTTAAAGAAGGATAAACTGCAAAAGAACACGCAGACAGAGGGCTGAAGGGGGATAATGAATTTTCCGCCGTGAATGGGAAGTTCAAAATGCAAATAATGTCGAGAGTGACGTCAAGATAAAACCGTTAATTGCAGTTTCAACCTAGGCGCTTGGCTGAATAGAGCTGTCCCGCAAAACATATTTGAGGATCCGTCAATGCCGCGGCGTTGGCGGATTTTTTTATGGGCGACGGACACAACTTTTTCACAGTTGCGGCAAAATCGATACACATTTGATTTTTATACTCGCAGTATCGATAAATAAGCGGGCGGGAACGGCGCTTAAGGAAAGCATTTTCAAGAATGACAAGGGCGAGGAAAGAGCAATGGCAGGATTCAACACTATTTTCGAGAGGACCGAGATAAAGTATTTGGTCCCGCAGGAGAAGAAGGAAGCGTTCCTTCGGGCGATAGAACCCTATATGCAGCTCGACGAATACGGCCTTTCGACTATCTGCAACATATATTACGACACGGAAAACGACGACCTGATAAGCCGCTCGCTCGACGCCCCGGCGTACAAGGAAAAGCTGAGGCTGAGGAGCTACGGAGTGCCCAAGGCCGACGGGACGGTGTTCCCGGAGCTCAAGAAGAAGGTGAACGGCATCGTATACAAGCGGCGCGCGGCGATGAAGCTCGGCGAGGCGGAAGCCTTCCTTTCGGGCAGGAGCCCTCAGGACGGCACGCAGATCCTTCGGGAAATAGATTACTTCCGGGAGTTCTACAAGCCGGTCCCGAAGCTCTTCATAGCTTACGACCGCCGCGCGTATTTCGGGAAGGAAGACCATGGCTTCCGCCTGACGACGGACGAGAACATCCGCTTCCGCACCGACCGCCTCTCACTTTCTGAGGGCGACGACGGCGAGCTTTTGAACCTCGGCGGCGCGATGCTGGTAGAGATCAAGTGCGCGGGCGCGATGCCCCGCTTCATGGTTGAGATCCTCTCGAAAATGAAAATATATCCGACGAGCTTTTCAAAATACGGACGCATCTACGAGCAGATGCACAGGGCGCCGGCCGCGGCGGCCTCCAAGGCGGAAGCCAAGAGGAAGCCGACGGTGCAGCGGACGGAAGGGCGAAGGATTTTCGGGCATCTCGGTAAGTCGAGGGCGCTGGCGGGGTAAAGGCACCGGCCGCGGCGGCCTCCAGGGCGGGAGCCGGCAGGAAGCCTGACGGGAAGCGGCTGACGGCCGGATACAAGGCCGGGACTTAGATGTATCGCGTGAAACGATTATTTTCCAGCTGTAATTAAAGCCGACGGAGGGAGTTATGAGTATAGAGAGCATTCTTACGACGAGCAGCACGACGGGGAGCAGTTCAATGAGCAGCGTGCTGATATGCATGGGAGCGGCGCTCCTGCTCGGGATCGCGGCGGCCTGCGTGTACATGATAAGCACGGAGAAGTACACGAAGAATTTCATCATCACGATGGCGCTCCTGCCGGTCCTAGTCGGCGCGGTCATCATGATGACGAGCGGCAGCCTCGGGACGGCGGTCGCGGTGGCGGGAGCGTTCTCGCTGGTGAGGTTCCGCTCGGCGCCGGGGACGTCGCGGGAGATATTCGGAGTCTTCCTGTCGGTGGTCATCGGGCTTGCCTGCGGGATGGGGTACTTGACCTACGCGCTGATTATAACCGCGGCGGTCGCGGCGGTCTTCATCGTCCTCGCGAAGACGCCCTTCGCGGCGGGCCGCGGCGAGGCGAGGCTCCTTAAGGTGACGATCCCTGAGGACATCGACTACACCGAAGTGTTCGATGACATTTTCGAAAAATATACGTCCGACGCGAAGCTCATGAAGGTCAAGTCGGTGAAGCTCGGAAGCATGTTCGAGCTGGACTACGAGATCGAGCTGAAGGACGCTTCGAACGAGAAGAAGATGATCGACGACATCCGCGTAAGGAACGGCAATCTGACCGTCGTGTGCGGAAGGCGCGTCGAGAGCGACACGGCACTGTAAGGCTTAAGGCTGAGGCTGCAGGAGGCTCATAAAACCTCGGGCAGAGAACGAAGTCCGAAAGACAGCACAAGCGGCCCTAAAAGGGCGTATCGATAGGAGGCGCGTTATGACGAAGAAGAGGCTTAGAAAAGGAATGGCGGCGGCGGTCATCGCGGCGGTTATGGTGAGCATGAGCGCGTGCGGAGTCACGGATTCGACGAGGAACGCGGCATCGGCGGTGAGCACGGATTCGGCATCGGAGAGCGCGGCGGTTTCGTCAGACTCCCTCACGCAGACGGCCGAGACGACCGCCTCGGGCGACGGGACGGTCACGGCCGAAATGATAAATTTCAAGGACAGCGACGAGTACGAGGACTGGAAGAACAGCGAGTACACCGAGATCACGGGCTCGGGCAGCAGCGTGACAGTGGACGGCAGCGGGGCAACGGCCGACGGCGGGAGCGTCACGATAACCGAAGAGGGCACGTATGTGCTTTCGGGGACATTTACCGGGACGGTCACGGTGAACGCGTCGGAGGACGCGAAGGTCAGGATCGTGCTTAACGGCGCGGAGATTACCGCCGAGGACGGCGGCGCGGGTATCGTGTGCATCTCGGCCGACAAGCTTACGATAACGCTTGAGGACGGCACGGAGAACTCGGTCACCGACAGCGGCACGCGCAGCGACGAGGAGATAAGCGCGGCGGTCTACTCCGAGGCCGATCTGGTGTTCAACGGCACGGGCAGCCTTACCGTAACTGCCAACTACAACAACGCGGTCCAGAGCAAGGATGACCTCAGGATAATTTCGGGGACCTTCGTCGTCACCTCCGTGGACGACGGCTTCATCGGCAAGGACCGCCTGGAAATAAAGGACGGGAGCTTCGACGTCACCTGTGACGGGGATGCCTTCAAGTCCACCAAGACCGACGACGCGGAGAAGGGCTTCATCTACATCGAAGGCGGCACGTTCAAGGTCGTAAGCGGCGACGAGGCCTTCGACGCGGCGGCGGGGATCTGGATAGTTGACGGCGACTTCGACCTTACGACGGGCGGCGGCACCGCGGAATCCACCGCGCACAGCGGCGGCTTCGGCGGGCAGATGCCGGGCGGCATGGGCGGCGAGATGCCGGATGACTTCGACGGCGAATTCCAGGGCGGCTTTGACGGCGAAATGCCCGAGGATTTTGACGGCGAGATGCCCGAGGGATTTGACGGCGAGATGCCGGGCGGCTTTGACGGCGAAATGCCCGAGGGCTTCGACGGCCAGATGCCTGGCGGCAAAGGCGGCGGAAGGCCGGGCGGAAAGGGCGGCCGCGGCGGACAGGGCAGCACGGAAAATAATGAAAACGGCGGCACTGAAAGCGCGGAATCCGAGGCGTCCGCAGAAGAGGCCGCGGCGGAGGGCGTGAAGCTTTCCTACGTGTCGGGCGGATATGAAGAGAACGGCTTCGGCGGCACGGGCGGCGGCTACGCTTACGCAGGCGGCGAGGACGGCACCTACGGGGCCGGAGGCGGCTACGCGGACGGCGGAGAAATGTTCGCGGGCGGCTACGCCTACGCAGGAGGCGAGGACGGCGGCTACGGTTCCGAGGGCGGATACGCGGACGATGACGACATGTTCGCGGGCGGCTACGCCTACGCAGGCGGCGAGGACGGCACCTACGGGGCCGCGGGCGGATACGCGGACGATGACGACATGTTCGCGGGCGGCGGCTTCACGTACACGGACGAGGAGGAATCGGACAGCGAGAGCACGGACGGCGCCTACTCAGACG
>Ga0181612_105283_pt1 | contig 18253 bp, 10 predicted proteins | sample HoacroProtozoa21_FD_119630 | JGI IMG/M metagenome (GOLD analysis project Ga0181612, IMG submission 119630) | Hoatzin crop microbial communities from Cojedes, Venezuel. Combined Assembly of Gp0051906, Gp0051904, Gp0051908
CATCCTCGTAGCCCTGCGCTGGACTCTCTCCAGTAGCTCCTCATCTTTCTTGAACTGGGGAGCCCAGAACTGGACAGAGTACTCCAGATAAGGCCTCACTAGGGCAGTGTAGAGGGGAAGGGAACACGAGAGCCCCGCAGCTCCGCTGTATGAGTCAGTCACAGTGCTCAGCTCCTCACAACCTTCTGCAAGCAGAGGGAAAAGAAACAACTTGCTTGAGCAAGCAGCTCACCTGCTGAATGCCTATGGTGGTTGCAATGCCTGGTCTGATGTCGAAGCCTTCGTGCTCAAGGAACGGCGTCTGGTTGTGGTTGTGTATCATCACTTTCACACCCGCTACTGTAGACAAGAGGGGGATGTGATCCTTCTGCTCTGCTCTCAGGATAAGGGAAAGGCCTGCAAACCAAAGAAAAGGGAAGCATATAACAATTTCATTTGGGCCAAAATAGGAGCACCACCACGTCTTGAATTCTCAGCACTGATTGAATCAGCACTCACAGAAGAGCCAGGTTTTTTCTACAGAAACCTGGTGAGTGGTCAGGTAGCGACTGCACCAACCTTTTCCAAAACTGGAATAATATTCTGCTTGAAAAAGAAAATAATATTCTGCTTGCTATAAGTGAAGATATGGCTGACACGGCTATCATATACATGTGGCTAGTGAAGCAAGCAAATACAGTATATAACTTGTGCCACCAGACCAGAAGAGAGGGCTATATGTCAGTAAGTCATCTATAGAAGATATATATTTAATCCATAGCCAAATTATATTAACTTTAGCTCTTCTTCCCACCTTTTGCCAAATAACATACCATAAGGAATTCCTGGTTTTGTAGCTGTCCAGAAAGGGTCTGTTCCCTTGCTGTTAAAAGTATAGCAGCTTCCAAAGACTGGGTGGTGAAAGTGAACGTAGTCACTGAAATTAAGAGAAATTTGATGGGTTTTGATTCAGAGTGTAGCAATGCCTTTACTTCTGTGTAGGGTGTGTTGTGTGTGTCTGTATATGCGCAGGAGTGCCTATGCCAAAGAGTTGTTAACTGACTGGAGACAAGATAAAAAATCAGGTACACAGGGATTCACAGCACACCCAAGATTACAGCGAGAGTGGCAAACACAGGAGTCAAATTCAGAGTTCTGACTCGCTTTTCCTTCCACCAAGTAGACTAAACTTTTTTCTGCTTTTTCCAACAACCAGACAGGTTAAAGGTCTGTGCTCTAATCAATAGGAGAAATAGATTCTCTCTTTCCTTGTTTTCTTAAAAATTATACCACTTATTATGATCATGCTAAACTTCCCTGGCCAAGTCAGCCTCCACATTCCACCAGTTTATAAGAGTTCTTAAGAACAGTTGGATGAACACACGTACAGAAGTGACAGTGCCCACCATCAAGGGCACAGACAGAGATATATCACACGAAAGCATCAGAAACGCTAAGTGCAGAAGAACATCAGAGTCAATTGCCTCCAGGAAAGAGAAGACAGGACCTTATCTCCTAAAATGATCTACAACAAACTTTGTGGACCCCTCTCCTTCTTGCTGAAAGTGCTCAGAAAAACACTTCAATTTGCCTTCTGCTTATTCTGTGTCACAGATGAGTGCATTGCTGTTAACTTTGTCCAGCTTCTCAGCTGGAGACAAGCAGGCCAGCAAACAGCTCACATGTGCGCGAGGCACAGCAGTGTTTTGGGTGGTGTATGTCAGTTGTATTTGGAAGAGCTTCCAACAGTGGAGACCGTAGGCATGCAGGAAAGATAAGGTACGCCTTTGCCTTTGGTATGTGCAGCAGGCTCGCTTCTTTGCCTCTAGAGACACAGGGATGCAACAAGACCATCCGACCCTTTTGGCATTAACTGAGTCCTCCTGGCATAACAGTTGAGAACAATCCTTGTGCTCAGGAGCCAAGTGCTACAGCAGAGCCATGAGAGCCTTCTTCCCGTCCTCTCCCCCCTTTTTATTGTTACAGCAAAAAGAGATCCCACTTTTATCCACTGGATATCTGAGGAGTCCTGCTCCTCTCCTCCCACGCAGACAGACATTCATCATCTACCATTCAGTACAGTCAATGCCTCTTTGCACCAGTAAAGGTTTAATTCCTGCTGAGTTTCTCTTAGGCTTCTTGCACACCCTAGGACACTAACTCACAGTCATCAAGGAAAATTATGGCAGAATGCTAATTTCTAGGTTCCTAGCCCCAAGCTCTAACCATGAAAGGCTGTTCTTTCTTTCAGTCAGCTCTCCAACAAGGGCTAAGCCTGGCAGTATGACACGAGGTGCAGTGCCTGCAGTGCCTGCAAGCGTAGGCTCAGTTTCAGTCTCCCAAGTCCTTAAGTTCTGCTGAAATCACAATTAGCGTCTCAAGAAGTAACATACCTGGGTCTGCAAGGCTCCCCATCATACTGACAGGAGTAGACCATATCTTCTATTTGCTCCTCATGATCAGAAATGTTGATTATAACTGGTAGCTGGGACATGATATTCATGTAGTGAAACCTGTACCATTCAAGAATTGCATTCATCCCAGATGAATAGGTCTTGTAGAAGCAATTCCCACCTGTGGCATTGCACTGGAAGAAAAGAATGGGAGCCATTAAGCACAGCCAGGATATGACAGCCTAAGGGCAGCAGAGATTGGGGGTAAAGGTAGTACTGGATACAGGGACAAGGGAAACCTTTATTTTTCCAGAGGGTGAAGTCTCTGATCATTTTAGCTGTCACAGAATCACAGAATGGCTGAGGCTGGAAGGGACCTCTGGAGGTCATCTTATTTGCTAAGCACCTTCTCTCCTTGAAGTTGAATTAGGCGTGTTACTTCATCTCAGGGGAATGAGTGCAGGGGAAAAGAGGCAGGAGAAGAGAGCGGACAGGTAAACTCAGGCACCTTGGGAGAATGAAGGACAGGGCTGGCGGGAATGCTCTACAACCCATGAATCACTAACCAAGTCCTGAGACTCTTTCTTTGTTCTTACTCAGGCCTTAGCCAGGTGAACACCCGCAGATTCTGGTGAAAGTGTGCCTGATGAGGGACTTCAGGATAGGGCAGGACAATCATAATCGGGCAAAAATTGCTGGCCTTTCAAGACACATCTATCTCTCTCTCGTAGCTTCTGCTCTTAGATCTATGCTAACTCTGTTTTTCATGTGAAGAATCTGAAGCATTTGCGTTCTTCTTCAGTCTAGATGTTTTGTGTATTTTTAGAGACGGGTACAATAACACCCTTGGCTTGCTGCTTCCATTCTCTACTGATTTTGTCACGACCAGAAGGACTTTACAGGTGGGTGGGCTGCATAAGACCATTGATTTTGCTGTTATGCCACTTCACAAGAAGCCTGGCAATCAGCATAAACTGTTAGAGGCAGGAATGGACTCTCCTGAAAAATCCTGCAAGCTGTCATACACAGCACTGAAACTACCCTATTTTTTCACTTATTTTTTTGAACGTACCTTGTGAGATTGTTGTCAGGGCCCTGAGTGCACTGATAGACCTTAATGGCCCTGAGCAGCCTCACCTGGGACCTCCACCCACACCCTCTTCCTGTGGGTCCAGGAGCTTATTTAAGCTCAGCCTGGGACCTTCAGCCACTCCTTGGGCTGTGCTGTGGGGTTGCTGCTGTGTTCTTGCCTCACCGTGGACCCCGTCGATCCAGTGCGCTAACTTCATGGCCTGATCTTGAACTTGCCTCATCGCCACAAACGTGCCTGATGATGTGGACTCTTGGTTGGACCTGGTCACCATCTGGGAGCAATCCCTGCTTGCTCAGGTACTGTGGGATGGGGGCCCATCCTGCCCTGCCATCAGGCTCTCCCTCTGTCCCTTGTCCCTTAGGGAGCAGCCAGCCCTTGCCACTCGTGTCTGTAGCCAGGTTAAAATCTCAAAGAGGACATGCACTTACCAGCTTGAAGCCCACACTAAAATGCTTCTTCCCTGACCTGTTATTATGGTCAGGCATTCTCAAGAGTGAGAAATTTCGGCTCAGCTTGAAACTAGATCTGCTGAGGTTGCCTATGTTTGACAAGTCTTTTAGGTGGATGTTTTTGTCATTCAAGTGGAGTATGCTGGCTGATACGTTGATGCCATACAAAAAGGCAATAGACTCCTCTGCCATGCGATCCAGCTGAACCAAATCTCCACTAACTAGGTCAAACCTGCAAGGAACAGAAATATTATCTATTTGCCAACATCCACATTTCCATTAGACAAAAGCAATTTATTTTACGTACCCTCACAGTATCTGTGGAAAGGCTGTTCTCTGCAGACCTTGATGTCTGTGTGAGAAAAGCTAGAAATTATGGTGCCTATGCTTAGCATACCTAAATTAATTTATTAGGAACTTCAGTAGCTGAATTTCCAGTTGCTGGATCCTCCACTGCAAACCTCAGCACTTGTAGCTGCGCAGCATCAGCTGCACAAACTGGCCTTCGTGTCAGCCAATTAGATAATTATTTCAATGAAATTACACAATTCCTTTACTATGTAATTTGAAACTTCTCGATAGCTTGCCACTACTGTTTGAGCCTTGTTTGACAAGCAGAGCCACACAGACTTCCATAGAAGTTCTACTGTTTTCTAAAAGCCATTCTGCGGTACAAAAAACCAGGTGGAATCAGCTCTAGCATGCGTCACTCCAGAGATGGGTAGTTTAGTTAGGCATGAATACGCACGGCAGCCACGCTTTTTGGGGAAAGATTGTTTTTTATCAGAGCACAAAATCAGTCAGCAGCTTGAACCAAGTCACAAGGCAGAGTTCCCTCTATCCTGACTCAGTGTGTGAAATAAACTGCTATATGCTGTTGCACAATTCCCAACAAGATCTTATCTGAAAACCAGTTTGGAAATAGCCGTAGTCCCTTTCCACCTCCGCGAGGCAGAGACCTCCCTCTGCCTTCAGCCTCCTCCAGGCTGCAGTCACGAGGCTGCTGACCCCACCGAACCCCTGTGACTGCGCAGACAGGACTTCAGCTGCAGGGAAAGCGCAGGATACCTGTATGGGTCCAGATTGCAGATGGTGATGGCTGGAAACATCTTGGCCTCTGAATGCATTGACATGGTCAGGACAACAGGGTAAGCCCAGTACTGGCTGAACATCAGACCAAATTGCCAGTATAACATGCCAAAGCTGGCAAGCAAAAGCAGCGTCCAAAAAGCTGTTTTCATCCTATTGCTGCCTGAACACACAAGGCGGATGGTGCCATGGATGGTTGTGTTCTTACAGAAGAACTCAAACATATCCTTGAAGGAATCGTAAAACTCAATCAAGCCTTCTTCCTTCTCTTCTTCTCTTGCCATTTCCTGCTCCATCCTCTAAGTCTGCTTCTGTTCAATTAAAAAAAAAAAAAAAAATCTCATGAGCTAGTTAAAAAGACCACAGCCAATCTATGGACTCTTTCAAACGGGATGGCAATGAGTTTGTTATTAGAAGCTGAAAATAACTGTGAGCTGACGCTCGTCTGTCTTTCCAGAGTTTGGGCATGAGGAAGTAGCAAAGAGGTCAAATGTTCTGCAAGCTGCAGTTGAAGCAGCTCGAGGGATTCGATCCCGCTTGCATTATGACTTCTCTGTTAGTATGGATATGCAAAGCTAGTGACTAATACATAAGCTGCTGAGAAGGCTGCAGCCAAAGGCGGGTGTAGTTTTCTTCTTTCGAAGAACACTAAGGACCAGCACTCAATTCTGAAATACTGCGTCAGCATGCATTAATAAGGATCTGTAACTAATTCATTATTATGAGTCTATTGCTAGTGAAACATGCTGGCCTATACGCCTGAAACAAGACTGTCTCAGAGCTAGCAATGTGGCTTCATCCTTACTTCAAGGAATCAGGATCAATCCAACTTTCAAGTGGGAAAATTAGGATCTGGTTTTAATTTTCACTGTATGATCCTTCATTCTTTAGAATGGAGGTAAACAGGATTAATTTCTGCCATCCCTGAAACAGAGACACTTCCAAGATGAAATATAGTAGGTATTTCATACTTCAGATGAGCAGAATCAGGTATTTAGGAAAAGTGGAGAAAACCACCACCTCAACTGAAACCACAGAGGGGATTAACCAAATTAGGATGTGGATAAAGCATTGCAGATACTACTTAAAATAAAATGCTCTTGGATTGTTTCTGAAGACCACAGAAATATTAATTACTGCTATCAACAGAAATTTTGCTACCTATTATCTCTTACATAGTTTCTTCCAGGAATCTAAATATCTTCTCCTTCTCTCTATTTCACAGAAATGAAAAGGAAGAGCAGCACCTGAAAATCACCCAAGAAGAGTGGCGTAACTGGGAATCAAAATCCGTATCTCCTTTCTCACAGTAAGTAAAAATCTACTGTGCTACTCTAGATAATCTCAGACTTTACGTGGCTGAACGTGTGCACATTATTTATGCTCAATCATTTTGGCCAGCACAGACTGAGGACATCTTCCTAGGTTTTAGTACCAGTTTGGGACATTATCTAATGTTGACGTACTTCCACTTACTGAACATGACGTCAAGTCCTATAATGTGTGAGTTTCCAGCATTACAGCACTCTGTGAATCACCCTACCTATTATGCTATTAAGAGAAGTTTACTGAGTACGCCACTTTGGTCCAACCTTAGCTCCAAATAAAAATCTTACAAATACAGTAACAGAGATTGAAGACAAGACAAGGAGGGCACAAATCACTCAAGAATCATTGCAAGCAGGCTACGTGATAACGAAACAAAAGCTCAGGCCCTTTGTGGAGTTAGGGGCTTTGGAGGGTTTGGTGATGGCTCAGTTTGAGGTGCCAGTGAGGCTACCACAGCCCAGCTGACACATGCGAGTGCCCTGCCCAGCAGTGCCTTCATCCTCAACTCTGTTCTTCATCCCCTTTATTTTAAAGGAGGGCTTTATTTCAAAGGTCCTTGGAATAGGTCTCTTCATGTGTGAAGAGATCTTAAAGAGTTACAAGCTGCTAAGACAGTCTCTTCAGGGTCAGAAAGATTAGGAACAATTAAACAGAGAAGTGCACTCCAAAAGCTGTATACCAGATTAGCTTTAAAATAGCCCCCAAAAGTATATTATCTGACAAGGAAACCCAGTTTATCACCAGTTAGCTTCCCTACAGGCCATAAAGCGTGCCATGGTTGTAGTTTAAGATATTGTTTAACAATAACACAACATTAACTCAAAGGCGTATGCACCCCCTTTATGCTTTTATAAGCAAACATAACAAATGATTTCTCAAACTTCTTAGGTATACTTGCCATTGAACAAGTACAGGAAGCCCAAGAAAAGTGAAATATTAAGAAAAGGGCATGAACAATTCAAATTAAACCTATATGATACAGAATTAAAGTCAGAAATGAGAAATTCCACTTTTGCTACAAGGAAACTCTGTTTTTCTGCAGTGAATATGTAATTAAACCGTTACTCCCACCCAGACTACACAGAGCCATAGTACCCTGAACCGCTAGCCACAAGTTTTATCAGCCACCCTTACAGCTGAAGGCTTGCATCCGAATGCTTCCTCAGCCAAATGGACTACCTGTGGCAAACTCCAGAAATGAACCCATGGTGGTCTTGCCACCCCTTATTGTTACATGTTTCACATTAAACTCTTACGCTAAATCGTATGTTCAACCTTTTTCTTCAAGCCTTTCTTTCTCAATTTATTTAGAGAAGAATAAATGAAAATAATCCTGCAGTTTATGTTAAGAAATATTTTGAATGAGTCCTTAAATATTTCTGGTATTTTAGGACAGAAATGAAAATTGTGAGAGACTAAAACAGGAAAATTTACTTTGCTGCTATTGTATTAATCTCACTAGTCAGCCCTGCTCTAATGAGAAAAGGCAGAATAAAAGGTAATAGTTACCAAATGAGAATGTTAAATCAAATCTATCAAATACGTTCTTTCTGTGTATAATTTTGAATCTAAAATAATCCCACCTGTAAATATTCCAGCCTTGGCTTTCAGAGACAGTACACAGTTTTCAGACATTCTGACTTGGCTTTTAAGGCTATGGCTAGTTAGTTCATACCATTTGAATCTGCATTCTTAAAATAACTAGAATGAAAAAGCAGATGATAATGCAAAAACCCCAGAGGGAATCTTTCAAAACACATCTGTCCAGGCAACAGAACATCCTCTCTCCACCGGTTTCCCAGCTCAGCCTACCACTGATTTATTTAACGTAGCAATTGCAATCAGGGACTTCACTTGTAGCAGCAACAGTAACCAGTTGCCTCTCTTGTCTGCGGTAAGCGCCTGGAGAGAGGCTGCAGGTTGTAAGAAAGTCAGTGGAAGTTATAGAGCAAACAAGTATATGTTCATGTATTATGACAGCAACTCAATACTCAACACATACTAACCACTTACACATGAATGTCAGGCAGTCAGACATTTAACCATGTGTATAAGTACCTACATCTACATCTCAAGCACACACATATATACAGAAATACACAATCAGCTAAGACCAAACAGCAACCCCCCCACTGTACCTTGGAAGAAACTCTTATCTGTGAGTGTTTAGAGCAGCCACTAAACTCAGCCTTCAGCTTTGTGCTGAGGAGAAGACAAGTCTCGGTCCAGAGCTCCCAGCTTTCCTTGCCTAACTGGAGAGGCATCGGGAGCTGTCCAGCCTATATGGATCCAATCGATGACATCAAAAGGGGCAGGACTTCACAAACAGATCATGGGAATTATTCAAAGCATGATCCAGGGAATAAGAGGAAGTGAATGAACTGGACAAACAAGTTAACATTAAGGTTACGATTGAGTTAACGTTGGTTTGAGGGGTGGTGGTGGTGCGTGCTCTTTTTTTAATGGCTAGAGTAGCTTTTTAGCCATAACTTCTACAAATATCTAGGGAAGTAACCACAGATCTGGTAAGGTTCTTTCCACTCTGAACCTTCCCATGAAGGAATTAGCTTTCTGCCTTCTTTTCCTGGTTTCTGGAGGCTTGCATGATCACTGGTAATTGAAGCCATTAAGGTTTCCATAAGGTGTGCTTGAGGAATTACATACCTCAGTGTAATCTGAAATGATCAGCTACTCAGTCTAAGGCACGCGTGGCAGTGGATTTCTTCCTGTTTCTCCAAGACAGTTGCTCATCTGTAGTGGGCTATCCCACACCCATTAAGGATTTAACTCTTCAGATGTTGAGACTTGAATAAACTAAATCAACCGTGATACTCAATTTAAATCAGAACACCCTAGTTTTGTAACACCGCCTAGTTAAGACTTGCAAAAGTCTGCATAAGCAATGCAGAAGTAGATTTGGAATTCTGGGACTGCTAAAACAAAGAACCTCAGATTGCTTGCACAATTGCTACTGACATCTGCCCAGCTGGAAAACAGCTCTGCAGCGGCTTTGCAAGAAGCTTGTTATATGAAAATATTAATACTCTGAATATAGATAATGTTTTGAGCTCCGTATCAGACCAGCAGACCTCCTGCCTGCCTTTTAAAATTGGCTGGAACCGGATTTTCTATTACATCAGAAGTTAAAGTACTGTCATTTGCAAAGACAATTGAAATTTCTTGCGAAATTGAATTAAAAAAAAAAGGGAAACAGGACGAAGATCAGGGAAAATATACTCTTCTGGTTTTGACTGATTTCAGTCCTGTTTATATTTTTAACAACTGCTTTGTGCTGCGTTTTGTTTTAGAAAACCAAACCATGTGGAATGTTCATCTCCAATTTTAAAATGATAATTCTAAAAGATAAGAATCCTATCAAACAGCTGCTATTAATGTGTTTTACCCCCCTTGTCTTTGTTATTAAAAGGAAATGTCACAAAAAATATACGGAAAATGTTTTACATTTTAAAACCAGTATTTGGGGGTGTAAAAATTAAACTTTTCATTAAAAAAAACCAATTGGCTCTTGAATGAACAGCTACTGCACACCCAGTTGTCACTGATTGGTGAAGAGGTTAATTCTCTTTAAAAAACTCAGGACACTGAAAACCTAATTCTGTCACGTCCATTTATTCACCCCCCACTCTTCTTTCTCTCTTCCTATTATATTGTGAAATAGAAAATGGCAACGATAAACCCCTGACAATGAGATTATTGCACAATGAACATAGAACATAGAGAAGACAAATCCTGCTGCTTCATTATGGCTGCAGGCCTCAGTGTAGAGATTCTCTGGCAGCAGATCAGAACAACCCCTTCTGAGCCAGCCACAAACTTTTCCTGCAGGAAATTGGGAAGAACTGGATGAGCAAATAGAGCTGTCCCTCAAGCAAGATGCCGCTTCTGTTTGCGCTTGCTCATTTGTCATTGAATATCCTGGACTGGGAGGAGAGGGAAAGAGAACTCTCTTGCTGGTTAGAGAGTAAGTTGATGTTTCTTTCAAAATACAGAAACAGGTTATGGAGATAACATTCCCGAGAAAGTCCTTCAGGGTTGTCAAAAGGGCTATGCTATAATGATTTTCAGCAGGGCAGAAAATGTTTATTAGTGCTTGTAGAACTGTAATGGAGGGAAGGAGTAAGTACCTTGTGCGCCCTGCGTAGCAGCAGCAAATGCCGATGGTTGAACACACCCTCCGGACAAGCTGCAGGACGCCTCCCACACGGTCGGTTCTCAAACCCCTTTCCCTGAAGTGCAATTTGTTCCCCAGTTGGGCTTAACGGAATCACATCCCATTTAGTTGACCAAGACAGTACAGATAAACAAAATAAAGGAATGTTGTCATTTTGCTTTTAAGCTTTGACATCGCTGTCACGTATTGAAGGAACTGTCCAAATTCCGCACTCTTGACCCTTGGCTCTGCAGTAGCCTTGATCATTGTGCATACTCAGCATGGACAATCCTGGAGTTCTCACCCAGCTGATAGACTGCTGGAACAGAAATCAAGCCCAAGACGGTACAAACAGGCCTTTGAATACATGCCTGTCTTAGTATCGGCATCAGAGTAACCTGAGAGAGGTACAAAGAGTATCCTGCAGGCAGTGAGAAGAGACTTTCGTTGCTTCACACAGGCAAAAGAGTTACTCAGTGAATTAATGCTCCTTGTGGAATGGACTCAGGCACTTCGGGAAATCTACTAACAGACATCTTTTTTTTTATCCTTGAGTATTTCCTTACAGCTGGTGCATGCGAAAAAAGGTTTTGCTCTCTAGAGAGCAAACCTCTCTCAGAACAGTGACTTTGGCTGTTATTAGACGGTGAGCAGATGAACAGACAGACACCGTTCAGTGTGCAGAGCATTGTGTGCCGGCCCCGATTACGTTTGCTGCTGTTACAGGCTTAAGTGAAAGAGTCACAGAGATTTAACTGCAGAAGCTTAGTGATGGTCTCTAACTAGTCCCTCTTGCTGTGACTAGCTAGTCCTCTAGAGCTCAAATACTAATACTTTGTCCAATCTCATTTTAAATGGCCAAAACAAGAGGTGCCACACCGTCTGGACTTCTTGTCAGAAAACTAGACTGTGATGAGCTGAGTCTGACCAGATGGATAAGAGTGCTTTTCCTAATCATGTAAATCACACTCTTTTGGCTTACACACAAGCAAGAGAGGACGCTTTAGCTACTCGTTCATGAAGACTTTCCCAGTTAGTTGAAAATTGCTTGCACTGAGAGGCCTAAACCATATCACCAAACTGAAATGCACATCAAAAGCCCCCCACTCCCAGCAGCTTTCCCTGCTGCCACACCACGCTGTAAACTTCACTGTAATTTGCTGTCCACTAACCACCCAAACTGTCTTTCAGTTATTCACTTTCTCCCTTGCTGCATTTGTTTCATATTATCGTGCTCTCTCACACTTCGGTGTTTCATTCCTTTCTATTATTCCTCAGCTCGCCTGGATCTTCCAGAGATTCCCCAGTCTTTTCCCTATATTGCTCTCCAGGCCGCGAGCTGAGAAAAGCAGCCTTTGGCATCCACTTCCTCTAGCAATGGAAGCGATACGGAGCAGCTCCTTCACCCTCCTGCCTTCAGCAGGCTTTGTAGATCTACAGTTTAATCTTGATTTTTAGCAAATCTTGCTTTACTCACGTCACTTGTTCCTGCATGAATGGCGTTTATTCTCCTGGAATGCTCCAGGTTACTCTGTCAAAGCATCTTCCCACATTTTCTCTCATTGCACGGGACACGGCATACCAACCCAGTTTTCCTCTCCGAAATCGGTGTGACTTGTCTCCTCTGGTTTTGTGGAAACTCCCTCACAGCGCTTTCTTCATGGCCACTGGACGAGCCAGTCTATTCCTCCTCCCACTCAAAGGCAGCCAAAATTCTGTGGGCAACTAGAAAAAAGGAAACTCCCAGCGTTTCCTCTTTGCATTTGTTGCTTGGCTGTGCTGGGTATGGACTTGAACCGGCATGCATCAGGCTCTGCCTCCTGTATTTCTTCCCGGTTCTTACTTGCCAGAACTGCTTTGTCACCTTTTCAAAGCAGAACACAAAATTGCTTCTCTGCTGTCCTACTGGAGAAAGGAGCAGTACTCAGGGGTGTTATGGAACTGCTGACAACTTGTCCAGTCCTATTCGAGAGGCAGAACAAAGGCAGTCCCTGCCCTGGAGAGCTTTCAAACATTGCTTAATGTCTCCTTTTGATCCTGTCCCAAATGTTCCTGAACTGACTCTGATTTTCAGGTGTTTCCCTCATCTCCCGGAGTCTCTGTATTGAAGCTCTGCTCACCAAAATTTCTCCCGGGAATCCTAACATTCACTGCTTTGCTTGTGCGATGCTTTGAGCCGTAGCTGAGGGGATCTGCATCTTGAAACCACAGTGAGCTGTGCCTGCAGAAATAGGCTGGCATTGGTCTACCTTGGCGTCCTGTTTGCATCTAGCCAAAGCAGCTTCGAATGCTGCCAAGGCTGCCAAACCTGCTCAAAGAAGTAGGTAAACACTCCTTAACGTGTGCTGAGCTCCCCGGTGCTCTGGTTTTATCACCAGCAGCGCCTGAGTTAGCAAGGCTAAAGCTAGCCAGCACATCCTTACAAATCCCAGAAATCACAGCAATGAGCACATGCATATTCTGCTAGTCACCAGCCATTTTAATCCTCCTTAATTACACCCCTTGTTATGAAGAGGCCCCACGTAACCCCTGCTTTTCATTAAGCCTCCACCAGAGGCGCATAAGGTTAAAAATGCAGCCTCAGTAGCAAAATCCTGCTGGCTTCCAGTATGACCAAGCATTCATTTCCACTCACTCACCTTTCTGAGTAAGACTCCTGTAGCTGCTGCTGTCATCCCTCTGGGATAACACCTGCTTTCTTGTTTCTGTTCCTGTTCTCTGTTCCTGTTTCTTTAGTCACGGGCCTTCATAGGTGCTGTTCCACCTGCTCAGACCTGTCAGCCCCTCAGCCAGTTTCAAAGACTCACAGGCTGGTGAAATCCTGCTTGCTAGTGGATTATTTTTTTTTTTAATCCTGCTCCAGCTCAGACGCAGTATCTGTAGGAATGCTGATGCAATTCGCACTGACAGAGGTTGGAGAACATCAGTAAAAGCTGCTTCTTCTGTGGATGTGCAAGACGCAACCATCCTGGAATCACAGATACCATAACTCCATCAGAAATGAAGCCCAAATCTCCCCAAGCAGTCATCCAAGCTCCTGGAGAAGGCGGTAGATAGCACGTCCGGCTCCCGTCTTGTGGTACCCAGGGGAGAGACTTCAATGCTTGGTAGCAATTCACTGAGGTTAATCGATCCAGTAACTTCAGGCTTTCCTATCGGGAACTAGAACAGATGTCAACAAGAGGAAGAGGTACTACAGTATGGCAACTGGGAAGGCGGGGAATGAAGAAACCGGGAACAAACTGCACGAGGGCAAAACAGTCATTAGCAAATCGGTAACTGAAACTAGCTATTACCTAAGTGGCTGTGTCAGCTGTCATAGCTCTTCAGATGGATGTTTTTTGTGTTAAATTCAGGAGCAATACTGTATTTTCCATCAGCGACCTCTGAAGGATTCCTTCACCTTCTCATAGAACAGCTCTGTTCATGCCTGAGTCAGTAATTGCAAAATCGGAGACCTGATGCCCCAGTGGCAAACATAACCAGCTCTATGCGGGCTACCAGTGCTGAAAACTTTAAAAAGCATAGTAACTATCCCCTGAATGCAGGCAAACCCTCAGGGAAGCGCTGCGGCTGAAGAGAAGACCTGGCTTTAAAGAAGAGATAATTCTGTAACCTTTAAATGATGCCAAAGGCAATCCAAAATGCTAGGTTGATGTAAGGATTGCATTGATGACTTATTTTTGAATCATTCAAACTTGCAGAAGATTATCTGGGAGAACCATGAATGTCCCTGTGCTCCGGGTCTGTTTGCTCTGATGTCTGGAGTGCGCTTACTCACATGGAAAGCACCGTCGCTAGTTGCTAGGCCCTAAGATTCGCTATTAATCACTTGTTTTTCATTTTTTTCATGCCCGGGAAAGCTTTACTGGCCAATCAAAGAGCAGAAGCTCTGCCAGGCGACTTCCACGACCCGCACCTCACCATGAGTAATGCAGAGTGAACAGTCCACCCGAACAGCACAAATATTCCTGGTCTGACCTGTCTGTTCAGCGCTAACAGAAACCTCCACAGAATTCCCCAAGGAAGCCCCAAAAGTTACATCAGGAACATTTTGTAACCAAAAGGAGCTAAACTGGCCTAGTGATGTCTTCTCACTAAATTTACCCCATCAGCACCATATAAAACCCAATAAAGGCAGAAGTTTAAAAACTCTTCAAAACCATTCGTTCAAAGTCTGTGTCCTGCTTGCTGGAGGGTCCCTGCTTGCCAAGGAGATTTTTGTCCAGTTTCTAGCATGTTTACAACAAACAAACCCAACAAGAAATGAAAAACAAATGCAACAAGATGATACTCAATTTTCCCTATCCACCAGAACTGCAAAAGCAATGGCAGGAAGTAGAAAACTCCACCCACAGACGAGGGCAGAGTCTGCCACAACCTGGACAAAGAAATGCCAGCCTGATAGCTTTCAACTCTTGAACTTCTCCTCTCTTGCTGTGCAATCTTGGGCAAATCTTTCTGCCTCTTCTCTGTTGCTTCATCTCTGCAATGGACATAATGACACTTTGCAGCATTGTTGAGAGGGCTAATTGGTGTTTGTATAAAGCTTTGGTGAAGTAAGCTGCCGTGTAAGCACGATGATGACTCTTGCCTTGACACCGCTTGTTAATTGCAACAGGATGGGTTGTAGTCATGCTACAGTATTTAAAAATATGTTTTTAAGAGATATTCCTAGATCTCATCTGGTATTTTAAGATAACTTCTGTATTAGACAAACAGGTGACAGAATTGTTTGTGCATTTAACAGTCCTGCAGATACTTTCCAGCGAAGTGCAAGGGGTGCTGCCTGTATCGGATCCCGCAGAATTCAGCCTTTAGCTTTCAGCCTTCTCAAAGGAGCTCTTTGCAATGCCCATTGCTTAACGTAACAGACTTTCTCCTCACTTCATCAGCATGAGAGGACAAGATCTTCAGATTATTTTCACTTCTAGACCCATTTGTCATAGAGGTCTATAGATCAAGAACAGTTGTAATTTGCATTTGCCTTGGAGGCCATTTAATATGGCTCAGAAGTGAATGTACATCATGAGGGCTTATAGCCTCTACCTGATCTTTTTTCTGAAATTCTCTCTCCTCTTTGAGAGAATGCATTCACTCATCACACAAGGACTGACAGTTAGGCCTACAATGCAAGTAGTGCATTTTGTATTACTTAATTTTGAAGTGTGTCTTAACATAAAATAACCCGGTTTTCCTCACCATCCCTGGCATTTTTGACTGGAGTCTTCCGGCAGGTTTTGGCAGCAAATATCTACTTCATATTTAATTCCATTAAAGACCTGGACATCAACTTTGACTTGATAGATCAGCAGCAATTACCTGTGAAATTCTCTTCAAGACGGTCCCTGGCTCCCCACACCCTGCTTTGCCACCACAGCTAGGTCAGTTCTGTGTCAAAGAATCCCGTACACTACATATATCTGCGTACTAGAGATTAAACACAACGGTGGAGTTACAAAGAGGATAGGATTGGGTTTTTGCTGTTGGGATGAACAAAAGCAGATTACCTTTGATCTGCCACAGACTTCAGAGTATGCCCTGAGCACCCCTCAGGAGAAGACTCTCTAGGACACATTGTCATGAATATCCAGTGTAAATTGTGAGAAGGAACATCATTCTGTTACTCTGGGTGCCACAGGAAATCATGCTGCCTTATTTCTTATTTCTGACAATCTCCGGCATCTATTTATTACTAAGATACCCAGAGACTATGCGGGCAGACATAAATTCAAAATGTTATTTGCACCGATAGTTCCAAAAGGTTTCCCCCCTCCTCTTCAAAGATGCGTCTTCCTGCAAGGCTGCAGCACCTCCAAAAGCTGTTTGTCTCACGTGAACTGAACAGAATCTGGCTGTAAAAGACTGCGTCTTTTTCTACACTTTGTCTGCTCCAACCACTCTGGTGGCATTCAGTGCATGCCTGTTTCTCTTCATGGACATCAAGGAAAAAAACAGATCAGAAGGTGGAGTGGGAAAGCAAGGATTTACAATGCGGGCTAAGTTTAGCAGGTACTCTGCGTTGCTTAGTGAGCTCTATAAAGGAAACAGTTTGCCATTGAAAGGTCCATTCCTCCTGTCAGCACTGGAGGCAATTCTTCTAGGTCACGGCAGAGGCATACTGGTCAAAGAAATTTAGCAAAGCAGCCCATTGATTGAGGCTCATTTTGTCTTTAACCAGAGGAAAACAATCCACTGGTCAGCTCAGCCAGCATCTTCCTGTAGAACTAAATGTTTTAAACAAGTAAGAAAAAATATTGAGAGACAAAAACTTGCTCTGAAATTGCAAATGATCTCTGTGAAGAATGATTATCTATAGAGATATGTGTGGAGATTACCTGGCTTTAAAGGAAGTTCAGCAGTAATGAAACCACAGTCATTATAAAGGCTTTTGAAGGCATACGTCCATCTTGCAAGGTAATAGCTTAATAACGTTCTAATGCTGGGCATGCCGTACTTTGGATATAAAGAGCAATGTAATCATACAAATGTCAAATACTAAAGAAGAGCATGTGGAAGCAGTGAAAGGCTCCGAGTGAAAGCGATGACCAGTAAGGAGAAACTGGTATGTCATATTATTTGTCTTTGCATATTAAGTAGCCTTCTAATGACATCACCTTATGGACACTGATGGCTGTGTACCAATTAGCGTTTGGGAAGCACAGGATGGAGACGTAAATGAGAACTGGATCCTGGTCGTGGAGCTCCCTACCTAGTACTGGTGGAATAAATGAGGAAGAGGACTAACCTTTCTGACTCAGAAACATGCCAGAATTATTTTCTAAGTAATACTATCTTGTCAATCATCATAAAGGAGGTCACGCCCGACTTTAGCCAGGCAAGAGAGGAAATCAACGGGAAAAAAGCCCTGGTTTCAGCAAGTTTATCAGGGTTTTATCAGCACTTAGGTTAAATTGTCTGTCATTTTATTTGGGTCACCTACGGCTGTCTGATTGCCTGCTGCCTCTGCAATTCAGACAGTACAAAATGAAGTAAATCACAAAAAGTATGATGCCTGGAAATATTAATCTGTCCTACAAATGAACAACATTGATTGTTATAACAGCAGTGATCATGGAAAACAAAGATTATGATTCATGTTTGGCACTTGCTGATGTGGAACCTTTAGTCCAGAGAGCTCAAAATGGGTGACACTCACCAAAGGATTAAGTGTGCATGCTTACAGTAAAGCTAGATAAATAATGTTATCCTTTCTTTATATAAAAATAAATATGGAGCTTCAAAACAATTGAATTATTTCCTCATGATCAACAATGAATCAGTGAGACTCATGAACCATTACAGCCCTTCTCTGAAACTCAAGATCACCACCCACGCTAAAGCTATTTATGAACAAGTTATCAGTTTCCATTAAAAAAAAAAAAAAGATCAGTTTCCTAAGGAATCAAAGGTTTTGGGGAATTCTACAAAGTAATATAGTTCTACTAGATAATGATATACTGTATTTGTGTAATAATATGAAACAAACATGCACTATAGTGACAAAACATTCACCGGAGGGAAGTTACTTGATAAAAGCCAGTACGGTAGTTAAAGCAATAAAACCCCTCAGAAGGACAAAGAACCAAAAGTAGGAAAAACAGAGACACACACAATATCTCTAAATTGTCTTTTGGGCAAAGATTGAAAGAGAGCCAAGTTGGTAGTACTTTACAGAATCATAGAATGGGTTGGGTTGGAAGGGACCTTATCGATCATCTCGTTCCAACTCCCCTGCCATGGGCAGGAA
>Ga0181612_164838_pt1 | contig 18253 bp, 15 predicted proteins | sample HoacroProtozoa21_FD_119630 | JGI IMG/M metagenome (GOLD analysis project Ga0181612, IMG submission 119630) | Hoatzin crop microbial communities from Cojedes, Venezuel. Combined Assembly of Gp0051906, Gp0051904, Gp0051908
CTTAGAAATGCTTATAAATATCTGAAGGGTGGGTGTCAGGAGGATGGGGCCAAGCTCTTTTCAGTGGTGCCCAGCGACAGGACAAGGGGCAATGGGCACAAACTGAAGCATAGGAAGTTCCGTCTGAACATGAGGAAGAACTTCTTCCCTCTGAGGGTGACGGAGCCCTGCAACAGGCTGCCCAGGGAGGTTGTGGAGTCTCCTTCTCTGGAGATCTTCAAGACCCACCTGGACAAGGTCCTGTGCAGCCTGCTGTAGGTGACCCTCCTTTGGCAGTGGGGTTGGACTAGATGACCCACAGAGGTCCCTTCCAACCCCGACCATTCTGTGATTCTGTGATACATGATGCTGGTACAACTAACAGTATTTATCATGCAGTTGTTCCATCTACTCCTGAGTGAGGAATAGATAATAAATTGTAAAATCAAAGATTGCAAAAACAATGATCAGCAGGAATAGAGAGATAAAGGTGTGCTTATGGGATAAGCGAACGGTTAGCATATTGTGGCAAGTTCTACTAGGAGAAAAAGAAAGAGAAGAGAGGTGGGTCTGCAAACCAAAGATAGGAAGTTTAAACTGTGAAAGAGAAGGACCCAGATGATGAAGTCATGGCAGAGATGGTGAGAAGAGGGAGCATGCCAAGCGGGACAGTGGTGGAAGCACCACACTACAGTCCTCTCCCTGCACTGAGCGCAGGAGGCTGAAGTATTTCTCAGGTGACAAATAGTACTACCCATCCCAGATGGTTCAGGTAGATGATCACTGTTTATACAGTTGTTTATACCATGAGTTCAGCAGCAGATGGCCAATGCTCATAGCTTCACTTCCATTAGTTAGGTATTTTGAACCATAAGTAAGCAACTCAAATTGAATTCCTGTGCTTTGGGTTGTTTGTTTGTTTGTTTTATTCATTTATCACAATTTTAATGTGGGAAATTACACCTGAAAAGGACCTCAAATTAAACATTTAAAGGTCAGCATGTTTGATAATATGACTTAATCTTTCTACGCCACGAGTTGCCTATCTGTACAGTCACAATAACACCTTTGCGTATTTCACATGGGCATCAAGGACGAAAATGTGTTGTCTGTGGTTCACTCAGTTGCTGGGGTGACATTTGGGAAAACTAAGAGTTTTCTGTTCAGGTGAAGGTTTGGGTTGGTCCTCAGATGAGGTCTGGGCCCCAGGTTGAAAGGTAAGGTTAAAATTTAGGCAAAGAAACTGTTCCTTGAACACAGTGTTGTATCCTAAACAAGGCGGGGGTGGCAAGGGTAAAATCTATAACAAGAAGATAAAAGCTGTACCATCTGCACACCTGTCAACCTTCATTCAAATGTTTCCTGACTTCTGAATGCTTGACTTTGTAACTCTCTTATTTTAAAGAGTGTACTGAAACATAACAGTAGTCAAATGTAATTAGCTCTGCTGAGTAGTTTGAGACCCTTAAAGCTCAGTGCAATTGGGCTGTGATAAGCAAAATACTTGACTGTGTAAATGGGAAATGTATTGTATCGTCCAACGTCTGTAATAAGCAATAAATTATAATGATGAATCCAGCCTGGCTAAATAGCATCCAGTATAGGTTCGTAAGCAGACAGGCTACTCATTCCTCTTATACAAGGGCACATATTTTTCATCACTTTGATTTAAATTAAAATTCTGCCTTTTTTCTTTGTAGGAATTAAAATTATGATACTCACAGTTAGTACTAGCATGATGTCTGTGTTCTTTCCATGGACCAAATAATATGTTAAATAAATTATCTTTTCAAGCTGAATTAACTGGGCTTAATCAGTTTAAATAAAAACACTACTCGTGGCCAGCATTTTAGATGATGAAGGAATGGGGTTTAACCTTCTTATCTGTTCATAAATTTTCAAATCTGTGAAATGGAGATAGTAATGTCTAAGGGATGTTATGAAGCTTATGTAATGTTAATAAAATGCTTTGAGGCCTTCCAGTAGAAGTGTAAGGAGTTAATGTCTTTTAATGCCAATTGACATTTTCCATGATAATTAATTCGTACAGTTGTTAATTCAGTGTTGTAGAACTGAAAGAATATATCATCCTGAAAACTAGAGAGACATTGGTGGGAGGTCTGATTCAATGTTCTTCAACTTGATAGAAAGAACATGGTTTTCAAGTGGTATAGGATTCAGTCCCACAAATAAATAAATATATGAGAGATCATCTCGTTTCACTATCCTGAAGAAAATAGATGTAAAAAGGAAGCAGAGAGGAAAAATAGTAGGAAATTAATTATACTTGTAAAGCTGAAATAATAATAAGAGGATATATATGTTCACCTACACGAAAAACACTTCGCAAGAATAAGGCGTGCTCCTGTGCTTGGTTTGCCATGCCGATAACATGTGTGACACGCGGTTGCAAGGCACATACCTTAAAAAGTAATGGGGAAAAACTGGAAGAGTTCCTGCATAATTTAGGATCAGAACCCGCAGCAGCCTAACCTGATCTGAGTTCAGGCTGGCACACCCTCCCCAAGGAGGCTGGCTTACAAAGGGAGTCTGCAGCCACGCTTATGGGCTCCTTTATATTGTCAAAAGTGATTTGAATGCCTTGAAGGTTTGACCTTTGACAGACAGATCCCACAAGGTACCCGAGTATATAAACACAAACCTAATGCCGACTCACATGTTCTTGCACCAGTACAGTTTGCATTCACGAGCTGTTGATCTCACAGGCGTGGGTAGCTTGAGCCGGGCTGGTCAAAACAGTTATTGCCCCTGTTCTTCTGCCAGGAGTTGGTGCTTTTTTGGCAGGGAAGTGCATCCCATAGGGAGTGTTTCCTGAATCCCTGCACTTTGCAGTGTGGGAAATAAACCCGGTGCTGTAAATCTGAGAAGCGTGGAAGTCTGCTTCATCTTCAGTTCAACTGTCCCCTTCCCTGGCAGAGAAGGGGGGTGGGAAACCGTGAGCAGTGATGCCTTCAGGTGTCTGAGGTCCGCCAGCCTGGTTGCGAGTCAGCAGCCGGAGCTACCTGCTGCAGGGAGAGACGTTGTGCTGTGCATGGGGGGTAGCTTGCTCAGAAGAGCCAAACTGCCTCTCTCTGTGCCTTCACAGGAGCTGTCACTTCACCGCACGGCTGTGCACTCCAACTGGGCTGGTCCAAGTGAGGTTGACGATAGTTCTTGCGGTATTTAGTCTGCATACAGCAATTAGACTGGCCCTAGAGAGTGATTGGATTACCAGAGTGTTTGAATGAGTTGATGAGATAAATAACCCTATCCCATAGCATTAATAGGATGAAGTCTAGCACGGCTGAAGCTTTGCCAGGTGCCCTCAGCCTGTGCTCCAAACATCACTTGGTTTTTGATGTCCATCAGAATGAGAGATTAACTTTTCCTAACAGTGAAGACAGGATTTTACAAGTGATGCTCACATTTTATGTACCATGTACCATGGCTCCATGGATCATTACAGTGGCCTTCCAGATCACTGGCCGAAACTGTATTGGTTTGGCAGTGGGGTGCAGTGGAGAGTTGCTCTATTTTGCCTTCTGTAAATTCTTTCCCCTATAAAACTATTTAGCATTTTTCCTATGGGAAATAAACATAATAATTGAAATGCTTCATGTCACAGTCTTTTTTTGTGTGTTGTATGCTTTTTTTTAACCTAAAAAGCAGGATGGTGCATTTTTTTCCATGAAAGCCAGCCAGCCTGGATCAGGATGTTATTCCCTTTTGGAACACAACTTTCTACCTTCTGTTTAAGGTTTGTTTTTTTTTCCTTTAAAACAGTTTGCATATCGTAAAGGCTACCGTGTAAGTTGCTTGCTGTGAGCAGGATTCATCTCTCCCAACTCAGAACATCTACAAAGCAGACGGAGGTATCTCCAGCTGAGCTAGTCACCCCAGTCAGTGGTAAAGAGGTGCTTTTACGTATTAAATGCCTGTGCTAGGATGAGTTCAGTTTCACTTTGGAAGTACCCTTTTCCATTGACTGTAAAGGAAGCCTCACAGAGCCTCGCTCGGCTGAAGGCATTGGCTCAGCTGAATCTCTCCTTCTGTGCCCAAAATTGTGGGAGAATATTTTCAGAGAGCATCCATGAAAACCCAGACCACTTCTCCTGCAGAATGAGAGAAAACAAAATTTCTCCGTGTTTCTTTGAAATAAAAATCTTTGTCTACATATTTCAGAGGCATCAGCAGTATGGGAATAAATCTATTCTTAACTGTGCTTTTTCTTTAGTGTTGGAAAGGAAGATTTCGACAAGACAAAGCAGAGAGGAGCTGATAAGAAGGGGAGTGCTGAAGGAAATGCCCGAGCAAGGTGATAACACGTTACCTAGAATTTAGCTTCTAAGTGCTAAACATGGATGATAAAGCCACTATTGCACTGTTTCCATGTAGTATAAATAGGTACAAGGAGACAAAGCTGAGGAGTATGAGAGGTAGTCTGGGCCAGCTGACAAAAAACTAAAGTTGGAGCTGAGAGATTTGTATTCTGTAACTGCTCCTGCCATAGGTACACCATCTGACTTCTGGTCATACCCTTAACTATTTTGATGCTCCCTGTAAGTAATGTGACTCGTGTGGTTCCAACTTACTGTTTACCAGATTTTTTTAAAGTTGTTGATTCACCTATTTTTTGAGTGGAATTCTGCTATCTAAAGCAACTGGAGTATGATATGAGAAATTTTGGCTGAAAAATTGCAGGCTTTGTGACCCCCAAGCAAATCAATAGCATCCATTTCAGGTATCAAAAAGTACCAGTGCTGGGATTGTGCAGATCCCACCACTGTCACACAGACCACATTCACAAACGGCACGAACATAAAACCGTGGGCAAGACACCACATGTTTCAAAGGTTTAGTAACCGGTATTAACCAGAATTTGTGTTTAAAAAGCCTGAGTAAACCATGGTTAACGCCTCTGTGCTACATCTTATTATGTTTTTAGTGGTATTCTTTCTGATATTCTTGATCTTCTGTGAATCTAGATCAAATAAAAGTCGAGTGAGTAAAATAAATTTCTGTAGCTTCAAATTAAACCATTTGTCATTTTATCAAGGAGTCTAAGAACTCCATGATTTGCGAAAGTATTTTTCTCCTAGAAATTGTGTTACTCCACCTGAGCTGAAGAATCATGAAAGTATCAATGTGTATGGTTAGTATCATACACACTGATATTTAGAAGTAAAGGGCTTGTTTGTCAATGTGTGACGTCACTTGTCTTTGCAGTGTTTTGCTAATTACCAGCCTATGGCATTCTGCATAGCTGGCTTCTGAACTTGTCTCTGCCACTGTCTTTGACTTAAAACAAGAAATACAGACTCTCCATACTTAATTTGTCTCTCTGTGAATTTTTTACGTTTTTTTGCTATATGTTTTACTGGGGAGCTGTGTGACTTTGTCCATTGATGGCTGTAAATTGCATTTAGACTGCTGGGACAGTTAATGAAATGTGCTAACATTCCAGGTTGGTTACAAACAGTCTGAACATAAATACTATCATTTGTGCTAAAAGTGTGTATGCTTTGGTCATCAGTGTCCTTGACTCTCTATTCCACTCTTACAAGGCGATGGGACTTTGGAACTCTTACAGAGATTGAGTAAAGTGAGAAAAGGACGTAAAGACAGACAATTTTCTCCCCTTCGTCCTGTTTTAAGGTGGCCATCAATCCGGTCTGTGTTGCCTTCATCACATTGTGCTTCCTGTCTGATAAAAATTCCATTTTTTAAGGAGCAATTTGAAAGAATAAAGGATTGGTCTGAAGGTGCTAGGAAAAGAGACAGAGAAAAGATGGTGGCTGAGCAGTGTGAAGGTAGCTAGAAGAAATGACTATGGAGATGAAAGCTAGATGGGGAAATTACATGGAGTCTTGAAAAGTAGATAAAAAATATGAAGAAGTGAGTGTATCACACGGGATGAAGAAGCAAGAAGTGGAAAGTGGGTAGTGCCAGTTGGAGGCATGAGGTGTTTGCAGAACCATGACACAGCTAAGAGGTGGGAATGCCAGATGTGGAGGAACCAGAAGAGACGTCAGGTGGATTTGCATAATTTTTGGATGGACAGCAAGAGAATCCTGCAGAAGGAAAACAATCATCTTCTACGTGGAGGTGGAGTTAAGGATAACAAGCCTTAGAAATGACCAGTGAAGAAAATGAACAGCTTTTTTTAAAATGCCTGGAACAGAGAACAGAAATCAGTAAACAGGGGAAGAGAGAAAGCTGTGAGCCGGCAAGAGTGTGTAGCATTTTTCAGGAATGTCGAGACAAATAGGGAAGAGAAAGAATTTTTTTTCAGGAGTAAAAAAAACCTCCTAGCTGAGGTAGTCTGGGTAAGTGAGTAAAGTATTATCAGAGTTGGGGAAGAATTTGACTTGCAGAATTCAGTAATGGTATGATACATGATACAGGAAGACCTCACCTTGGTTCTTAAGACTGGATAGTGACATTGTGACCTGTTCTGTTCATTAACCGGGCACACATACTATGAGAACTTCTGTCTGAATTCCTGTACAATTTACCAATGGGGATGCACCACAGTAGTCCTGCAACTCTATCTCATAGTTATCCAGATTTGGGGCCTGTTGGAAGACGTTGCAGCTCCGTTGTTGTCCATGCCCACATTTCTTTGGTGTGTAAACCAAGATGCAGGAAGGAGGAGAATGGGATGCTAATGTGTACAGACACGAAGATGGACCTGAAAACCCATATGCACTTCCAGGCTCACTACTGCAGAAGTGTCCACCCAAAGAACGTGGAACCTTACAGAGGTCTTTTACGGTGTTAATTTTTCAGAACAGATCTGCAGCCTGATGTTTCACATTTCAGTAAGTCCTCCTGCTTTGCTTCCATGGAAACTTGAAAGCAGACAGATGCGGTTTGTTGTCAGTAGGTGCTAACGAAGCGGTTAAACTAGGCAATAGCTTTTTAACTTTCATTTCAGATGGCGATGTTACAGTAAATTTTGAAACTTCAAATGGACACACCATAGCCATTGGTGAAGAAATCATACAGGAAGAAAATGTGGTAAAAGCCAGTGGAGATAATGGTACTTTATCGGAGAAAGCGTCAGCATTGGAAGGAAAAAAAGAAGATCAAAAAGGTAAATGAACACATTCTTCACAAATTGATTTTTGCCTACTTAAAATATTAACATGCTCTTCCATTAGCACCAATACATGCTGTGAGTTCTGTTCTGCCACAAGGATGCCAGCAGAATCTGCCGAGAAGGTAAGACTTGTGAAACACCAGTATTTCATCACTGGTGAGCATACCATTTACTGTGGATATAGTAAAGTCATAAAGACAAGCATAGTCTGAGCATGAAAATGCATGCAGAGATATGAGCCTTTCGTTGTAGCCATGGGCAAGCTTTGGTTTCAGGTTTTCGTTTTGTGAAAGAAGACACTAGGTGCATATGTATCACTTTGCGATACTGTTGTAGGAGTGGCTCATGGCTTGAAAGCTCAAAAGTGCTTAAGCCACTTAAAAACCATGTATCATTTTGAAAGTAACTTCAGCATCTTGTTCCTGTTGGTCTTCATTAAATCTTAAAACAGTTTCTGTCCAGCTCTTCAGAAATGTTCAAGAGGCTGTATCACTACCGCAAGCTGAACCTAAATCATTTATGGAAAATGTAATTTATGACTATAGGGTTTTCTGTAGATGAATTGCAGTAAATACTGCTGAATATGTAGCAGTCATAAAGTCCATAGTAATTTTGTAATGTTTACTCAGATCTACCTTGGTAACAAGACTTTGAGTAAGAAAAAAAGTAAGTATTAATGTGGAATCACAGGATTTGGACCAGTTTTATTTTCTTTCTCTAGCCTCTTGAATAGTGGACCACTTCTTTTCGCTGTCAAAAAGTGTTCCTAAACATTCCATTTAATGGATTTTCCTAGAGGAAAGAGCAAGGATACAAAAGATCGAGAACCTCATGGCTGGCTGTTAGACTGAGCATCCTTTCCAATGTCTTCCAGTAACCTCTACCTAGTGATGAAACAGCCTCTGGAGGTTGAGAGGGTCAGTTCGGCTAATACAAAACTTTGAATTCTTCTATGAGCTATGTAAATCAGTTGACTATGTGAGAAGTGGCTGGATGGCCAAGGAGAATTGCCTTTCATATGAGATTTCTAGTATTTCCTGTCTCTCAATAAGACAGAAATACAAGATTAGCCATTTTCATGACATCTGTCATTTGATGCCAGCTAGAACCAGATGTGTATTTGGTCAGGAAAAAAGAGTTATAAAAGCCATGGAAAACTCCTTTAAAATGGTTCAGGTTAACTTTCAGGTTGGATCAGACCACTTACTATTTTATGCGTCCCTAAATACCGCCTTTTGGAACTGTCAGATCTTGGAAGTTTTCCTAAGGTATAAGGGTTTTTTTTAGAAATACACATTTCTAACTGTTGAAATACCCTCTAGCTGACTTTGCAGAATGTAGAACTCCAGTGAAGCAGGAAAGGTTCAATATCTATTTTAAACACATTATTGCACTGTGCACTCCCTGTATATTGTGTTGACCTTACAGGGAGAAATTAAAAATGATTGCTTCACAGGAGTAGACTCGGTACATAAAAATATATAGCTATCACTCCAGTCGCTCTCAGAAAATGAAACATATATGGAGGAGGGAGAAGGAAGACAAAAAATGAGCAAATTTGGTATTCTAGGCTTCATAGAATGTCAATATGGCCATATAGAAGATGCAAAACACTTCCAGGTGTACTTTCCTCTTACATCCAAACATGAAGTTCTTCCATGTGTAAATATCTTCAGTCCCCTGAGAAGGAGCAAGACAGATTTATTGCAGAGGAATAGTCTGCCCCAAAAAGTTGTCAAGGATCAATTCCACACATCGGCAATGGTGTTACTCAGTGCAAATCCAGTGCAACTCACTGGATAGTCATTGTGAATACACTTCAGTTATTGTTTACTGTGTAGCACATTAAACAAGATGATGAGCCAGTCTGTTGAACTCAGTGGAAGAGTAAGGCCCACTGTATCTCACAGCTGCATCTCACCTGGCAGATTATTCCTTGGTGATTTTTATGGCAGATGCAGTAGGTCTGCGTTACATCCACACCCACTGGCAGAGCAAGGAATTAACAACCGCAGAGTGGAGATTTGCTAATGTTCAGAGCTTCAAAGTCAGAGCTGAAGCAGGAATACCTAGCTCACTGTCTTCTGCTAATACCATAAACCATGCTGATGTATCAGATCACAACCCTCCCTCATGAGAACTGAGATAGGTGGAGTGAACACTAGCTGGACAATTGAGAGTAATGGATGCAAGGAGTTCATCGTTAGTGAGGCTGATGTTAGGCTTTTTAGACTCATGAACTCTTATGTGTAAATCTTGAAGGAAGTTATATACGCTTTCCATGTTTATAAGACCTGAAGACAGGATTATTTCCTTCTGTTTAGTAGCACAGTGTGCTGCAGTTCCAACTCCAGCTAAATCAAAATATTCCAAAAAATGCACCTCAGCTCCTGGAAGTTATGAGGTTATTTTAAAATGGTTTTATGAAATGGTGGTGGTCTTTACTTGCTCTCTTGCTCACATGGGTCTTGAAAATGGCCTTCTGTTATAAATATGATGATGACTGCTGGAGCTGGAAGCTTAAAAAGAACAAATGATACAGGCACACTGTGATAATATGGTGAAAGTAGCAATGCATGGTGGAACGTGAAATATGTTAGGAGTGAAAAGAAGTTAAAGGAAAAAAGTTGTTTCAGCATGAGCCCCAGAAATACAGTATCAACAGGGTGAACAGTAGGCTTCGACATGCAATGTAAAAATGAGTTAAGCAGAAGGGAGTGAAGAAGACGACCCCTGAAAGCTGTTCCCTGTGCTGCCAGGCAGTTCCATAAACCATGTACCCGTCTGCTGCCTGTCAGCTCACAGGTGCCTTTCTTATTTGGTGAAAAAATTCCCTTCAGCGATTTAATAGTGTAACCGTTACTGTTTCTAGTAATGATGAGATGTCAGTCATCCAAGTGGGGTGTTTAAAAGGAAATTTCTCCTTTCTGGCAGAATAATAAGAAGCTGGTGACAGTTTTACATAAAACAGGTAATTGATCGATAGAGCTTTGCAGAGGGGAAATTAGAGAAATCTTTTTCCTAGATCATTTATTCACACTCTGTGTGCTGGGTTGAGTTCGGAATTCTTTTGTTTTGACTAAGAAAAGTCACTAGCGTCTTTTGCAGAAAATAAAGAGCTAAACTGTAGCCATTCTCTGCAAGCACCCTGGAAGGGATAGAGAGCAGCGAGCAGACAGACAGGCAGGCTGTTGGAGTACACCCTGCCTGCCCGGGCAGCAGAGCGGGCTGGATCACGGTGTCGGGGCTCCTGACCTGTGGCACTTGTCGGCAGCAGCCCCTGCAGAACCCAGTGCTCCAGGCTACAGGTGGGGTATGAGCATCGCAAAGGGGATCCAAGGAGTCTCTCTGCCTCCTGTCCCCTGCCGCAGTGTTGGAGAAGACCAAAAACCACATCAGTAGAATAGGTGTCAAAACTGTCGCTGTTTGCCTCCCGAGGTGTAGGAACACAGTGTGCTGATGCAGCATGCATGCTGCACATTGTAAAACCTCCTGATACTGTGTCAGAACTGCTTTTCTCCTTTCCACCATACCCAGGATGTACCAGAGAACCCTGAATTTGTATCCAAGTTCAGTTTGTAAACTTAGGTCTTACTCATTTTTAGCATAGTGAGCTAAATCTTTTCACGATTCTGGTAGGTACTTCCGCATTTCATTGTTTGCTTGAGCTTGAAGAAGTGAAAGGCTCAGTAACCATTAGCAAGATACTACCTGGAAAAAAGTAATAAGAATTTTCATCTTGCATGCCATCAGTCAGGTGTGTTAGATGCTGCTCTGATAAATAATTGCATTGCAGGAAGCCAGAGGTCTCTTGCAGGTGCTGTGGGTGTTGTGGGTGACACAGAGCATAAGCTTCTGAAAGATTCCTATGCCATGTATAGCAGACTGATCCTCTCAGGTTTTCTCATGTCCTTCAGTGAAGGAAACAATTTGTAGTCCTGTGCCCAAGTAAATTCATAGGATACATGCACATAATGTTTTTTTCCCTGCAGGATAACTCTAATCTGAGAGCTGGCAAAGGTTCCAGGTTTTAGTATGTTGGGTTCAGATGTTCTTTCCTCTATACTTTGTCCGCTGTCCCTTAAATCTGCCATTAAATTTAATCTTTTCTTTTTCTCATGAGTAACCAAAAAAAAGAAGGTTGGAGGTACAAGCTCTGGTCTTATGAGCATGCATTGTTGCTGACCAATGCTTTAGTTTGTCTGCCAAGGAATGTTCTTCAAAGTCAAATTTTCTAGGTTGCTTTTTGCAGAGGTCTGCTTTATTTCCCCAAAGTTGAGCAAACCCTGTTGAATTTAAGAGAGTAACTCTCATCTTCCAGGGTCTCAAGAGCCTGCTTTCTCTCAGAAGACTCATCCTCCAAACCACTCACTGTGAGAGACAAGGCAGACTTTCTTCCCTCTTGTGTGCCTACCTGGCTTCCTACACTCCTGAGCTCTGTAGATCATTGATATGAGCAGCATACATAAAAGGGTTTTTTTTGCCTGTCTCCCAAAGAATCTCTCACTCCAGTTGAGTTATTTGCTGTCTAAAACCAGTTCTTCTAAGAATAATATATCTTCGATTCATCACCTGAACTATGTACATGAGGCTGAATCCAAATCTTCTTAAAAGGAAAGCTGCTGTAGATACAGCTGTATTTGGGCAGAGCCTGTCCACAAGTCAGCCAGGCTGGCTCGTGCCAGTAGGCTGATGTGAGAGGCACGGGCTTTCACCCACAAAAGTTGAGTGGCAGAGGAAAGCTCCTGATTTGTAAAGCTACTGGGTTTTTTTCTTTTGTAGGAAAGGTATTCTAATCTGGCTCCAGAAAGAAGATTGTAGACATTATTTTAACGAACTAACCGTTGAATTATTTGAGCATATCTATATAGAAAGTATGAGGGAATGTAGAAGCCTACATGCCTTTCATTTTCCAAGTCTCACACAGATCAAGAAATGGTAAAAGTATGCAGCTGACAGTGAAGGTGTTTTAGGTACTCTCTCTTGATTTAACAGCTTACTTTTTGTGCAAAAGTTGGACAGTTAGCAATGTAAAATGATAATCAGTGGGTTTTTTTTCCTTTCTTGTCTTGGAACCAATGCAAAATATCTGAACATGGTTGCTTTAGGTCAGATATTACACCTGTCCCTTTCTCCCCCGTTTTCAACACTGTCCACACTCTGTTACAAGACTTCTTGCACATGGTGCTGTTGAAATCATAGAGTAAGTAAGATCTGGAAGTCCACAGACGTACAGAACTGTTCATCCATCTTCAAGAAAGGTGAATTCAAAACTGTTGAGAGAGTTGTGAAAAGGATCGTAAGACAGCTGTTCTTGTTCAGCCTAGCAAAACGGAGCGTGAGAGAGCCCGAGTGCATTTGATGAATGTAAGAAGTTGGTATATAGCCAGGAGAGAGCATGGCTAAAGGACAATGCTGGCACAAATAGAAAGGAATAAACGCTGGCTTGAAATACATTGGACTTGAAATTAAAGGAAGGTTTCTAACAATTAGAATGGGTCTTTTCTTGAACAGAATTTTAGTACCAATAACAGAAACAAAAAATGGATCTGGCTAAATGTGAAGTTTAAGAAAAAATTTGTATGAGTTGACCACCTGAATCAGCACAGTCCATGTGTCAAAAAAAAGAGACAAAAGACACCTTGTCTTGCCTGGTGTCCCATGTTTCTGAGTGACAGCTTCCTGGGTTTTGATTAACCAAAACACAGCTCTCTGCATAGGCTGGAAAGGAAACTCATTAATTTCATTTTGCAGGGAGTCATCCTGAGAAAGATGACAAATCTTACCTTATTTCCAACATCCATTTTATATAATGTTACTTTACTGAGTTGTGCTCGTCTTCCAGGAGAAGGGTGCTTTGCAGTTGATGTAGATTATAAGCTTGTGCTGCAACACTACTGGTTTTCTATGAGCAAGCTTCATGCCACTGCTCTAGCTGTAGGAAAAAAAATACTGGTACTGTATGACAAAATCCTGGGGTAGAAAAGCTTTGGCCTTTGGTTCCTTAGAAGTCCACAAAAGTAATTAAAAAAATTCTTGTATTATACTACATATGGCTTCTGAAATTATGCCCAGGATTTTCATGGGTCCATCTTGTCCAGAGTGTGCACAAGGTCCCAAAGTAAGTTATCTGATTTTCCAGTGCAGATGGCACAGTGGCACCTCTCTGAAAGTCTTTGAGACTTGATGAGTCCCCACAAGAGTTGTTGTATACTGAGTACTTTGTAACCCTGACCATCATTGAGATGTTTACATGAGAACATAGCTTTCTTAAGAGTCTGGTCTCAATCACAATTTCTAGGAACAAGAAAATCTGGTCTCAGAGCAAGCTTTCTTGAAAATGTGGCCTTTGGAAAATTTATTCTAAACATAAACATATTATTGATCCAAATGTTTAGTGAGACATTAACATTTGCTTTCCTTTCCTATGTGAGGGCTAATTTGTAGGCAGATTGCTTTTACAGCAGATGGCTTGATCAAGGCAGCAGTGAATAAAAGATATTCCTATCTGATGGTCTTTCAGAGACCTTTTGCTAAAAGGTCAGTTCGTAATGAACAGATGTCTACATTAAGAAGAACAACAGCAGTAAAAATACATTGCAGCTGGTACAGAGGTACCTGGGAGACTGGCTTGAACAAATAGATGAGTCTGAACTGATATAACTGCCTCCTTATTTTGGCAAAAGATGCAGAAGAAAGAGCAGGCAGAAGACCAAGGGTCCACATTCAAGCGTAATCATGTTAGGGAGGTACAATTACAACATAATTGTATCTCAAGGCATTTACAGACATCAGACCATCCCTGTCACTGTTCAAGATCAAGCCACTGTTGCCATTATTAGTTATTTGTTTTACTACAGTGCTTACGTATATACCAGGAATTTATTGTAGTGTCTTACATAAATGCAGAAAATGGCTAGAAAGGTCCAATAGACTTGCAGTAAAAGAGAGGACACTGAAAAATAAGAGGGCACCAGACCAGGATAACAAGCATAATGCCAGCAGCCTAAAAATTGTCAGCTTTGGCATCACAGCTGAGGGGATTTGGGGGAGGACGGTCAGTGAATGTTCAGAAAGCCTGAGGGGCAGCAGAGGAAAAGCAATGAAAAGCATCTGCTTCAAAACTTGTTTTGTCGCTGCAAAAGCTGGTGTAATGGACTGATCAGGTAGGAACTGAAAATATACATTGCAAGAATAGATGAGAAACATGGTTTGGGCAAGATGAGAATGACACTGAGGTTTATATCTGATGAGATAAAAAAGATGAAGCTAACAGATAAAACCAACAAAACTAATAAGATGCCAAGATGGATGATATGGTCAAAGGCAATCACCTTCACCACCGCTTTCCTCATGGCTGTGAGCAAAAAGAAGATTCACTGGTGAAGGCCGAGAAAAGGGTATGTATGTAATCAAGGGGCAGTCGAGACTCAACGAGAGCTGTAACTATCTGAGCTGACAGGATGCTGCTGTGCAGAAAGAGTCTGCCAGTCTTTGGTGCAATGTACATAATGGTATGGAAAGAGCTGTCCTAGATAAAGATGATATCCCAGTGGTGGCAAGGTATTTTAGTTAAAATCAATGTTATATAAATTGCCAGTTTTAATCACAAATGAAGTCTGCAACGAAAAGTTTTGATGTGAATTGATTTTGATTAACTCTTCTACTTTTGGTTTTCATTTATAGTTTTCAGTTATTTCTCTAAAGAATATTAGAATATTATTAGATGGTTGTAACTAAGATGTGTTTATTTTCAACTAAGTAAAGCTTTAGCCTTATACTTTGTACTTCTTTCTCTGAATCAGAAGATCAATTCTAATACACATTATTTAATCAGTTATAGAGTTTAATGTAGATGGACTGAAATTCTAGATAATTTCACTGTATTACTTTAGAACACGGTGAGTGACGTATTTCTTTTTACTAGGTTATTGTTTTCTTTAATATTTTCTCTACTAATATGACTGGAAATAAAACACAGTAATGGTGTCTAAGTACACATTTTAAATTCTTTCTTATTAGTAAATAAAATTTTAGCATGCTGGACCCATAAGTAAAAGGTATATCAAATAATTGTTTGCACTTAAAATTCTTTCTGGTCATCATGTGCTTGAAGATCTTCAAAATACAAAATCTTATATTGTTGTGCCATGTTTGTTATTAATGGAATTAAAATTTTATAATGTCCTGCTTTTTCAGAATTAAATGTGTTTTTTAACTTTGAATGAAGGTAGGTAGAATTTCACAAGGAGATGCTTTTTCTATAGAACTGTACAGCAAAATGTAACAAATGTGTATGTTTTTTTCTTCTTCCAAAGTCTTTCTCTGTTCCAAAGTTCTTTCTCTTGAAAACAAAGAGGCAGTACAAGAATCTGTGCTTGAAAGAATCTGTTTGAAAGCGGTAAAAGGTTCTTGCAAAACATTAGCAAAAATTTATTAGTCTATAATGGGCTGGAAATAAAGGAGGAAGACACTGGACAGTTAATGTTAGTTCCTTCAGTTCATGAAGAGACGTATGTGTGCATGTTGCTTTTAATAACTGCAGGTGATGCATTAGGTTCACGTTAACAAGCCTTAAGACAGAGGTTGAAAAGGCTTTGTTTCAGAGATGAAGAATATCATTGTGGTCCAACACATTATACGTTTTTCGTCTACTAACCTTAAAAAGAAAACGTGCTCCTTATCTCTTGGGAATCTTTTACATGGGAAGGAAGAGAGCAGGGAAAGGACAGGAGTTCCAGGAATGGCCATTTAATGTGTGTAAGAGTGAGGCTGTAATAGCAACATACAGCAAGAAATGAATTGGTTTCCTCTAGAGTGATAGAAGAGGCTGTTAGAAGTCCTTGCAATATTTGCTTGGCTCCTTTCTTCGCCAGCCACGGTAGTTTTTAGTAACATGCAAATAAAGCGCATACGATTCTGATGGTACGCTATTCCTTTTTCTGGAAGGTTTCGGAAGGCTATCTTGAGACCAAATGGGCACAGAGCTGGTGTAGTTGAACAAATAAAGATTCCCATATGGGATCTTTAACTGTTCCCATCTGGGAACAGGTAGTCTTACAACCATAGTGATTATGTTGCAAAATGTTAAGTTGAATATAAATAGATTACCTACATTAACAGCACAGTTGGCATTAGGCATGCACTTTTGAAGTGAATTACCCAGTCATGCCCATTTACCTTCTTTGGTTTGCAAAACACACAAGCCAGGTTTCTTTTGGATGCAACTAAGCCAAAAGACGCATTCAGGAACTTGTGCTCTCACTACTACTGGGCATGCAATCTGCAGAACTAGCCTGAAGCTAGTCCAAAGTCAAGTCTCCTGAAATGCACATTGTGGACCTTTGGTCCTCAGTGCTATCGCTTTCACTCTGCAGAGCCATTCCTATTGCACAACACAATGTAGATATAGTCCAAACTCCCTCAAGGAGCTGCTGATTCTTGAAAGTGCAGTCTCATAACAGTACCCAAAGAGGTTGCAGGAGAGGAGAGCATTCCCGTTGCAAAGGATATCCTATTTGATTTAGCTTCATCTCGTTCTGAAAAGTAGAAGTACCCTGGGGAGGATACCCAAAATAAAGTTGCTGTAAGCAAGAGATCTGCAGCCAGAGAATGGGTTGCTTCAGAGGAACATTTCAGCTGCATAGCCGTATTTGAACCCATGTCTGAGAGAATGGCCCTGTTCATGTTCAGATTCACACGAATCTGAGTTTTATAGCCGGTTGATCTCAGAGGGCTGGAAAGAAGCCGAGGGGATTTGTTAGAGGAGTAAATGGCATTTGCCTTGTTTAGTTTGCAGCCAGCAGTCTGGTTGGGGATACTGAATCTTAAGGATGATCCTTGGAGGTCTAGAATAGATGAGACTGAGAGAAGTGCTGGGCAAAAGTCTTCCATGAGAAGGACTTGAATTGAGACAGCTAGTAATTTTTTCCTGAGATAATACTTCAGTAAGAGGCAAAAGATGGAAGAAGTCTCTCCTGATTCCCAAGACCTCAAGCAGCAAAAAGTAGTCATCATTGTCAGTCTTGCTGTTGAATGTACGTGGCATATGTCTGTGTCAGTTGGCTTCTGTTCACTTTCTTGTCCATAGAGAGCACTACTGATCACTGCCCAGAAATACCGACATCCCCTGCTCCACCAGTGCCCAAGCCTAAGCCTAAATCTAAAAAAGCTCCGCTACCACCAAAAAATGCTATTGCTACTTCCACCACCACCAGCCATAAGAGTAACGAAGCACCTCATGCTAAAAAAAAGGGAAAGGCTCCTGCTAAGCAGCCTCCTCTCCCACCGCCCAAGCCAACAAGTCACAGTGCAAATCGAGAAGCTGGTGAGTACTGCACAGGCAGTGCCAGTTACGGTGGGTGCATGTGCATGGGGGTGCTTGGCTTGGTCTTATGATGACTTCTGCCTTTGTATGTAACAGCATTACTAAAGAGCATGCCACGGGTGTTTTTAACCAGCTTTCCGCTGAGCTCTGGTTCTGCTGTCTGCAAACACCCCAGACAGTGGACAAATCACTTCACTGTTTAATGAATGTATGCATGACACCAAGCACATCAGAGACTATGTTGAATTCCCAGCTGAAGTGTGAAAGCTGGCAGCAAAATGATCCAGAGAACTGCTGAAGAATCAGCAGGGAAAGCGCTGACTTCTGAAACCAAACATATGAGTTGCCCCAAAGGAAAACTACTTTGGTATTGCTGTAACTGTCTGCTGGAAATATCTGCTATTCTGATTAATTTGACAAGATTAGAGTATCTCAGAGAGGTAAAGGATAAAACCATGAAGCTGTCTTTAAAGACTATTGAGTAGCAGTTTGTTTAGCTGAAAAAAGGAAAAGAATTACAACTCATTAGAAATGGCCAGGCTTCCCTGAGCTGGTTGATGGCTTACTGTGATTCTAAATACGCACTGGGAATGGAAAATGTCCATCATCAGGCACATAGCACATACGTTTATCACTACCCTTTCAAACCAAAATTGAGCAGTGATGCTAGATTAGAGATTATAGGTAGCTGTTCTTAAGGTACTGATCTTGAGTTTGAATGGTTGTAATGCAGAGATGACCAAAATGAGAACATCCAAATACAATTTGAACACAAGCGGTGTTATGATGAATGGGCTGTATATATGCATTGGCCAACTTATACAAGCCTTGTGTTTTCAATCCTC
>Ga0181612_170781_pt1 | contig 18251 bp, 7 predicted proteins | sample HoacroProtozoa21_FD_119630 | JGI IMG/M metagenome (GOLD analysis project Ga0181612, IMG submission 119630) | Hoatzin crop microbial communities from Cojedes, Venezuel. Combined Assembly of Gp0051906, Gp0051904, Gp0051908
CTATCCAGCTGGTCATGCCAACACAGCAGGCTATCAGATTGGTCAAGCATGATTTCCCTTTCGTGAATCCATGTTGACTACTCCTGATAAACTTCTTTTCCTCCACTTGCTTAACGATGACATCCAGAATGCGCTGTTCCATCACCTTTCCAGGGATGGAGGTGAGGCTGCCTGGCCTGTGGTTCCCTGGGTCCTCCTTCTTGCCCTTTTTGAGGACTGGAGTGACATTGGCTTTCCTCCAGTCCTTGGGCACCTATCCTGTCTTCCAGGACCTTTCAAAGATGTATTGTATTTTTCCATTTCTTGCATTTCATTTCCTCTCCAGATAGTTCTATGCAATTCCCAAATTATCTGATGTTGATAATTTTTCGCACAAAGCACCTAATACCAGTTTCCCAGAAAAAAGGAGTTGGATGGTTATGGCAATGCCAATTACACGGTAGGGAAACAGCTAATAGATAACAGCCACTGCTCAGATTCATTTCCCCCAGAAATTATGGAGAATCTGGAAAAACCATCCAAAAGCATAAAGGATATTTCTCAAACTGCCTCGACGCTCACAAGAAGAGCACAAAACCTGGTAACACAGCTAGCACAGTAGAAACACGTAATGCCAGGCAAATCTTATCTTCTTTCTCCAGAATTTTTAATATTTTAAGCTACTATTGGTATTAAATCAAAAGATTTAATTTTTCCAAACGAAAATTGCTGATGTTTCTATATCCAGAGACTCAGGGAATGCACTGCCGCTGCCCTCTGCTTCCAAACATTAGCCCACCAAGCCAAGACTCTAGAAACACAGACTGCCCCAGTTCGAGCCTGGAGTTTGAAAAGTACATGAGCTCTCTGCTGAAAACTGTGAACCTCGATAGTGCCTGTCACAAGGCCCTCAAGGCTTCCAGGCTTCTACGTTTTTTCAGCCACAGAAGCTGCTGACTTGTTGATACACAAGTTAGCAGTGCAGCAGAGCTACCTCAGGGCCATGGATACAGTGATTTGGGTTCCCCAGCAGCCCTCATGTAAAATGGCAGAAAATTAGGCCAGAATCTCACTTATTGCCGTGAAAGTTTCTTGAAATCAAAGTGCTTCTCCCTGTCCTGAAGAAAAACTGTTCTGCCAGAATATTCCCAAGTAACTCTACCTCTTATTTAAGAAGTCAGAGAGAAGCTGGCAGAGGAAAAAAGCGTCATCACTTGCATTTTACATAGTTCCTGCTTTCGCCATTACTTTGCTAGGATAGCAGATGCATTAAAGAATTCCCTCCCCTCTCTAATTACATACACTTTAAACTACTTCAGGTTTCGTATGCCAAAGATATTGCACTCTGAATGATCCATGACCCTTGCCACTGTAGTTGTTTCAAAGGATAACATCCTCATACTCAGGTTGTTTCTCATGCATTATTCACAGTACTGTCCTTTGCCAGAGACCTGGCACTTAGCAACTGAACAAAAAGTGAAATAAAGATAGGTAACTTCCACCTTGATATATTTGTCTCTAATGCAAACATGAATAATGAAGAAAGGCAATATATGAGGCAAATAAGATCCTGATATAATACATCTTATGTTCTCTGTGAGAACCATTCAACCTCTTTTGCCTTTGCAGGAACTCAAATGAAAATGTGTTTTCAAGACCTAATGTATTCAATTTGATACTGGCCATAAAAATGCCAAACTATCTGTCATGACCAACAGGCAATGCATTACCCTGCTCGGGAAATGCCTCACACACCCGAGAGCTTCTGCCCCTGGACATCAGCACAATGAGGCAACTGTCCACCATCTGACTCTATCATGACTGAGTCGTGCCACCTGTCCCTTCCTTGGTCTCTGGCCACAGGAAACACTGCATTCCACCAAACTCTTGGTGGGGAAGAAAAACACACTTGTAAAATATTTACTGAAACCCAGTTCGATTTCTCTAAATGTATAAAAACAACACTTGAGAATAAATTATTCAAACTTGTCCATCTACCCCCTCTGTTCTTTCACCTCATTTTCATCTCCCGAGCCTTGTACACTGTGTTCTTCCAGACCTTTACAAGATGCAAAAACGTTATGTTGCCAGGGATTTGTTAGAGAAGAGCTGGGGCACAGTCTGTCCACAGCCATAGCGCTCACGGGCACAGTTTTATGACTTGTGAGGTTCCCATTCCAAACTGGAAGCAACAGGTCCCAAAAGAGGAAAGTCAGTTTCTTTTTGGCTGATTTGAGACAAAGCATTTAACAGCACTCTTCTAGTTTGAAGGGGAGACTGGAGAGTCTGTGACTTGGAAAGCTTGCTTAGCACACCAACCTATAAACAACTATTGCAATGTATCTGATCCTATAGTGGCTTGCAGTCTGATCACTGTAACTTGTCTTTGCAGACAGAAATGCAGCAAATTCTTATGGGCATGAACAAATTCAAGATTATTCCTTTTCAGCCTTCCTATGCGTTTACTACTGCTCTTTCAGAAGACCTCCTGTGGAAGCTCAGTCTTGCTTATTCTGCGTGCAAAAAGATAGAATCACATCTGTGATTGAACGCATTTTGTACAAATTCTACTGCAGCTAGCAATTCCTCAGCTGATTACTCACAGAGGCCATCAGGCCTGTGGCTGTCACATGGTCAAACAAGGAAAACAGCACAACAGGAATGTTAATTAGTATAGCATAAGCACAGTCATAATGAACTCTAATTGCGTGTCACTGGCAGTTGCCATAAGGCGCAAGATCTACACCAGTTCTTGCACCTGTGGCTATGGCTACAGGTATTGCCAAAGCTGAACACGGGACCCGATCAGACAGTGTTTATTAATATTAACTGTTCAGCAAGTAAGCATCATATATATTTGTATGTGTTATATTTATGATTTAGCGCTCTTATGTTTCTGAGCACCACTTAAAAATATCGTTAAAATTCTCCTGATTTTGCTGCCATTTGAACCATCTCCCATAACACTGAGAAACAATTTCATGCTTGACCAGTTTTTTAGTCACATATTTGATCTCAGTATTATAACAAAAAAAAAATCAGCAGGAAAAACAAACTAAAAGGGGTTTTGTGCACTAAACCACAACTGAATACAATAGAAGCTAATGGTTTGTCACAAAATGTAGCCATGAAACCCCTAAATATTAACAGTACTTCTATCTTCTTCTGATAAACCACTGAAATGACAATACTTTCCCAAAAAACTTCACATTCTTGCAAGCAAGCCTTCAAATAAATCCACAATAAAAAGACAGCACATTACTTAAGCAGATTCCATTACATTTATGATACCACCCAGACTCTCTTCTAAACAGTGAATATAAATTATGCTGATTAACATCACAGTCTGAGCTGATCTGAGGAGGAAAATGGACTATGATCTGCAAAGGATGAACAGAGACATCAAAGCACTTAGTTACCACATCTGAACTGCAGTCATCTATTAAAATGACACTCCAAAGTACTGACAGGATAGTGAAATCTGGGCAAGTTGCTATCTGAAAGACTGCAAATCCCTCTTTCTCAAGAGGAAAATAACACATTGCCCCCATGTTTTGTGCCTTTCAAACTCTTCAGTCATGTCTGCATCACAAAGAGGTTTTGTTGTTGTTTAGAATCTCATATTTCCTCCAACTGCATAGAGGCATGTTTTAATTTGTATTATTACTTCAGCTACTAACAATCGGGGGAAAAAAGAAGTGCTGTCCTATTTAGAGATGCTTATGTCACCAAATTCTCTGTATCTCAGGCATTTAAACGACACGCAACATCTTAACATCTACTTTGACATGCACTGGATAATACTAATGAAACGTAGCCAAATGCAAATGACAAATTCTACCCATTATATAAACAATCCACTACCCAGTGATTACATCTCAATCATTTTCCTTATAAAGGAAGATGGAAAGGCAGTAATAGTTCACTAAAGCTTATTTTATCTTCTTGTCCTTAGCAGAAGGAGGAAAAACAATAAGGGAGATTGTAGCTTACAGAGGAGAGCTGTAAATTGTAAAACGGCAAATATTTCCCATTAAAGTAGGAACACAATATTTTACTACAGTCGGCACTCCACCTACTATCCTAGAAGGTATGATTGGTTTATGCAAGAAAAAATGAATCACTTGTGAGGGTACAGTCATGTCAGAGGCTAATGCGGCCAGGGTATGGCTGAGCACCAGGTACAAACACTTTGTTGTAAATCTACAGTCTAACAGTCCCACCTGCCTCTTGAGGACAAGGATGACTCTGAACAGGGATGTCTTACAAACAATTCTATGTTTAATGAAAGGAATGATTTTCAGTCTTTCTTTCTGATTTGTAGATGCCTTCATTTTCCTTTCCAGTGAGGGTGCAAATCCCTGCTTAGTAAATGTTAACCCAATGAAATTAACTTACTTTCTTCTGCATTTAAAGATCCGCTTAAGCTATTAAGTTTTTCTTCCGCATTGCATTTTCCCTTCCACCCTTCCAGTCAGAGGGATAAAATGTGTAATAATGAAAAAAAGCCAAGCAACAAAAAAACCACATTTTCTCTGACACAAGTATTTGATATACACTGTCAGTATTTAGCACACTATTCCTTCCTCTTTGGTATTCTTATTCTTTGGCTTTGCAAGAAAAAAGGCAGCATTGTTCAAATACTTATCACTGAAGACTTCAGTAAATATTTAGTCTATTATGCCTAGAGTTCCACATAGGAAGGTCAATTGAAACCACTTGGAAGGACTCAGTGAAATCATACATTCTAAACTTTGGAGAACTCAAATCTGACAAAACACGGCTGTATTTCCATTTTCCTCACCTTCTCTGAAGCTTTGTCTTTCATTTTTCTCTTTCTTCGTAAAGAAAGAAAGTGACACAGTCTCTAGACTAAATTGCCCTGCTATTCGCAGACATGTCAAGCCTTTTACATCTAAATGTTTTTTGTACCGAAGTGGAGATCTAGACGAGCATACCACTACCTCCTTGCAAAGAAGAAAGATTGACTGATGTTATTAATGCACCTCACACTAAATATTAATAAATATTTAAATTTAAGTGATTTTTTCATGCCCCTTCTCCACTGTTTTTCCTTCCTTTAATTTCCATTTTCAAATGTTCCAAGCATCTGCACAGAAAATGTTTTAAACAAAAATGACCATAATTAGGGTTTTCCTTAACTTCCTTTTCAATTTTTTGTTCTTTCTAGTACATTTAGATTATTTTCACTATTTTTCACATTCAGATTTTTTTTTTACAGTGAAGAAATAAGCTTACTTCTACTTTCGTTCAACAGAGGTTGAGATATTCATTCACTCTCCCTCTACAGGGAAAGGACTTTATGAAGCAATCAACATCTAAGCAAGCCGCAGAATTAGAAATTATTTTTTGAAAGTAAGCATGTGCATCTCAGTTCTTTTCGTAGAAATTTTTAGGAAATGAAGATGATGAAAGTGAAATTTACACTGAAAGTCAGTCCAAAAGTAACTTAACAGAAAGTTTCTGATATAATCCATGTTTAAATATGGAAAGAAGTTCTGATGAGTCAATCTATTTTAGAAGAAAAATAAAAAGTAACAATATCTACACTCCAAAGAGGGGAAGTGTTACTATTCTTCCTCTTCTACGTCCCCAATAGCTGATATTTAGTTCCGAACAATAACATCTCCCCCGACTCATACAAATAATAATATTTTGTTATTGGAGTGACTGCACGTAGGATGTCAACCACAACTTTTCAATAAGGTTATATTTCAGTTCAAGACTTCTGTTTTCTGGGCCCTCTCATGAGTAAGACTGTACTGATCGTGAAGCCACTTATTGGGGCACAAATTTCCTTCCTTTCTGTTGAGAAGTGAATAAAAACTAAGATTTTTTGTAAAATTGTCAGTGTAGATTGTTATGATGTTAGCTATGCTCATACAGCATCCTGCCACACTACTCAGTTTAGTCAAAAGAACTAAATCTGTCCCTCCATGAGCCCCAGACCCACACAATCAAATTAAAAAAACACTAACACTCCACTCCTGCCCTCAAATATTAGACATGCATGAAACATAAGGGGTTATAAATCTTCTCATGACATGAAGATTATTTCAAATCTACTGCAGTCACTGCTTATGAAAACATCATCTCTGAATCCCACCCCCAAAGACAAGGATATGCTTTTAAAAGTATGCAGAATACAAGAAAAAAAGAGCAGTGACATTTTTGTAAATTGTATGCTTTGATTGTCAATGACTTAGAAAGCAGTTTATTTTTAAAACAAACATTCTCAAAATCTTTGATGGCATATTCATCAATCCATCTGCTTCACTGTAAATTCTTTGAAGTGCAGGTGGCTTGTAACGTCATGTTACAGCAACTAATGAAGTCTTTGAATCTCTCTTGCTCTTTCACGCTCTGTTGAATGGTGAAAAGGGGTTATCATCTTTAATTTTCCATCCAAGCAGTATATACAATTAGGTATTTTCAGAAGTTTTCATATTTCTTTCAAGAAATACATGCTTTATAAGTTTTAATATAAAGCTAAGAATGATCAGGATGACAGTCCAACGAAATAAAAGATTAAAATGTAGATTCGGCTGTGCTCCAGAAAAAAAAATTGAATAAATAAGAAAAAAATCCATGACCTTAACTATATAACAGATAAACTGCAAAACTCAGTAAGTTCCTGAAATAAGCCTTGTGTTTCACACTGTTCTATAATAAGCTAGCTATTGGGTACATGTTTGAATCTTTTCTCCCAGCTGGAACTAGACCCCCCTAACTCTTTCTTGCAGGCTTTATGTGACTAATAAGAATTCTCTAACAGCTGAAATTACAGGTATTTCTTGAAGAGCAGGTTCAGAGTTCTGTCTGATACAGCGATGGTCCTAGAAGACAGCATCCCAAAAACTGTGAAACATTCACGGCTGTGCATGTATTGAGTGAGTAATTCTATATATTCATCCTGACAGTATTTAATCAGAAGGTTTGTTTTTTTAAAATGTATGATGGAGCACTTTATCACAATCAAAAAGTAAATTTTGTAACTCAAAAGAGAGGCCAAGAACAACTGAAAGTTTTTAGAAGCTACTGAAAGCTTGCATTTGTGCTCTGTGCAGATTTAAGACAATTCATTGAGTAGTCCACAGTGAAACTATTGTCTTTGATTTGGTGGTGGGGAGGGGAAGGGTGAAGGGCATGAAAAGAATAGCATCCCTGCATTCTTCCCATTGTCAATTCCACAGCAACTCCTATTTAAAAATAACTGGAAATCGCTGGGTGGTCTGGTGGAAAGCAAGCAAATGGGAACATGCTCTTTAGTATGACAGTTGTGCAAACCAAATTCTAGACAGATGGACTTCAAGTCTCTAAATTACAAAGAATAAACCTTCTGTACATGGTTGCTTTGTAATGCCAGCACATTTTAAGTTTTAAAATTTTCTTTCACTTCTTTAATCTTTTGGTTCTTGTGTTTTCCTTAACCTCTGATGCTTTTTCAGCCATGACTGGATACAGAAGAGGACTTCCATGCACAGAAGTACACTGCCCAAACATACTCTCAATCCAAATTAGTATAATATAAATGACCAATACAGGGCACTGAAATGAGTAAAAGTATTCTCAATTGTGGTAGTATTTGTTCTGTGAGAGGGCCTTGAATATTCCATCATCCTCTGTTACACATTCATGGATGAAAAACTGTAACAGGAACTCATTTTGCTAAGAAAGTGCCGTGAAATGACTCCACAAGCTAACTTGGAAGTGGCCATGCTCTTCCTGTCCCAGACACTACATCAAGACAGGATGGCTGTTAGTCATGTCTCAACACCCACATCGATCTACCCTGCATGCAAGAATCCTCAGCAGAACCTGTTGCTCTGCTTACACTTGCCCAGGTATATTAGAAGTCTATTTTGCGGTTCTTTTTTGCACCTGGATTTTTTTTCTCAGTGAACTGTGGGAATAAAACTGCTGTACCTTCAGGCAAATCTGTGGTAAGACACTGACAGACTATCAGTTCTCCAGCAAAGCCTGTTACTTGTGGCTATGGAGCCAGTGGTTCCATACACTGGATTAAAACAGTACCCAGACTTCTAATTTCTGCAGTTTACTCACAAAATCCAGGCTCCTCACTACCTTTAAGCCCTTTCCAGGAAACTTGCCTGTCTAGATGGAGACAAGGGCTACAGCATTCCCACTAGCAGCTGCAAACTTCAGGACTCCTGCCCTCGTGGAGACCATGCAATCAATCACGCTCCATGCCCTTGAATTTTCCTGGACTCTCAAGGCTCCTTGGTTCATGCACTCTCTTCTTGTGCTATGCTCAAGGACAATGAAGACATTAGCAAGGGCACTTACTGCCCTCACCAAACTTAGGGTTCTTTGGTGCAAGGCAGCACACAAAAACCGAACATTTACTCTGCTAACAGAGCTCCTCTGTAATGTGCTCAAATGCAGGCAGGAGTCCATAGGAAAGAAGATAACAGACAAAATGCTCAAGGATTTCCTAATACTCTTGAATTAAAATTATATGGCCAGAAAATACATTACTATTTCCTAATTAAGGGAACTCAAGAAAGTCTTACTGGATCCCAGCGTATCACGTGAGGCCAACGTCATTAACCAAAGGCGATCACAGACATGTCTTTGTAAAACCAAGCTCTCTGCTCAAGAGTAGAAAGTAAGTAACATCCACTCACGTCATCAAAGGTTCAAAGAAGGACGATAATGCTAAGAGAAAATAGGATTGAGGAAGACTATGAAAATGACCGCAAAACAGGGTTTACAAGGCCATACTTCCACACAATGTACTGATACTGAAGCACAAACGGAATTCAGTTAAACTTACAGGCGTTTAAGGAGGTTTTAAGCAGTTGGGCTGAATACATACTTTTTACATTCTACGGTCCTTTCCCGTAACACAGCATTCACCTTTTACCAGACTCAAAGCCTACAACAGTGAAAAAGTGGCAGAGAAAGCCAGTGAAATTTTGCAGTTTGGAGAACTGCATTATTACACAAATAGAAAATGTAATGTACAAAACTGAATCCCAGTATTAATCTCTTCAATAGTCATAGCAATCTCTTTCTCATGCTTGTGGAATCTGATTTACAACTCAGGCAAGGATTAAGTACCAGTTTTGGCAGTATCAGAGTGTCTGAGTTATTGGATTAAGAATGAGTCAAGTAATTTAATCATAGTGCATCTTGATTTACAAGAAAAGTTGGCATACATGGTATGGTTCAACCAGGAAACAGAGCCAAGTGCTAGCATTTGCTATATGTATATGGCTTGTAAGAATATGGTGTATTGAATATTAAATCTGGTTACATATAGTGATTATGCATATTATTATCTGCTTTATAAATTTACACTTAATGACACTTACCCTTTTTAGGCCTCAATTTTTTTAAGAAGGCTAGATGATAATTAAGAAAATTTTGGAATTAAGAAAACAAGCCTCAGTAACCCACCAGTGTGATAATCTCTCACAGGGAAAGCAACAGGGAGTGGGACAAAAAAGATGGAAAAAAAACCAAAAAAGAAGCATTGTACAGGTATAACCATTTCAGATGACTGATAACATGATTAACCATAATAAACAATTCTCTTTCCACAAGCAATGAATCTTTTGTACACTCTTTATTTGACTTATCCAACTATTTTACCATTTTTTTTCTAAAAATATTTCCTGTTTTCTTCTTGCAGGGGACTGCATATTAACTTTTAAAAGAAGTTTGGGTTTGTTTTTTTTTAACAAAAGAAGATACAATGTGTTGTGTGCCCAGGAAATGAAAAGCTTAAGTAAGTTTAGTATGTACCAATTGGTGGCAGAGCTGCTTCCTGATTTGGCATCATCTCCTTTCCCAACACAACCCAATATTATCTTATACTAAACTTCCTATTTCATTCTTTGGTTTATTTTACAGTTCAGGAACAAAATCCCACTCTACCAAAACAATATTTTTCCTTTTCATTTCAGGAGTTTGAGATTTTTACACCCTGCTTCCCCCAAACCTTCAGTTTCCTTTTTGCTTCAGCTGTCCTTGAGGCTACTCTCACGGCAAAATCCTGACCCCTCTGATCTCAGGCAGGCTCAGAATTATAGAGCAAGTTTTCAAATCAGGAACAGTGTATAATATACGGAGTGACATTGCTGATTGGTACTACTGCAAAAAAAATATGCCAGAACACATCTGGACACAGAAACTACTTCTGTTAACCCGTCACACAACAGACACCACTTCTGAATATTTCCATCAGAGCCCAAACCAAAAATCAGTGTTTCTCTGAAGCCTCTTGGTAGCTCTCCAAGTAGTCCCAAAGGATCTAACTGCATTTTTATCAGCCCATATAGCTGTGTAGATGAGTTTCTTTCTTTTTCATCCCATTTCATCCCTTTTTTTTCAATTGCAGGGCTTTATTGGGTGTTTCAGCTTGTTCAGCTATTCATGATTTTCTTTACTGAGCAGTTGCAGAAGATAGTCTGTGACACATTATGAAAAGCAAGTATTCATAAAAATTGCTACACTAATCAAATAAACTAATCACCAAATATCCAGAAAAGTGATGCAATTAATTTTTGCAATGTTTTGACCAACATTGCAGGGTTTTATTTATTTGCTTTTTAAACAATTTAAATTAAAACATATAATGTTTGTAAAATTTCAGAATAACATTTGCTCCTCATGTTAAAACTCAAGACAAGAAGAGGAAGTAAGCTTCCATTTCTTCAAAAATAAGATGAAAAAACATTTCCAAGGATTTTTTCCATGTGTTGAAATTCTGTATCTCAGAAGTTCATTCGCATACAAGTAAGATCTGTGGTTTGGTCTTTGGGTTTCATACATACTCTCTAAACAGTCCAACATGAGGACAGAATTTACTAGACCTGGGCAGAACTGGCCACTTTGTTTAGTACCTACCACCTAGCTAGAAGTTAGAGTAAAAAAAAAAATGTTGTTACGTCTTTTATCTTAGAGAACAAAACACTTGACAAGGTGCCAAAAGTTGATGAAACCTAAACTTGATATTTTTTTCATTCAGTGGTATTTGCATTTTGGTATACTCTCAGCTCTTTGCACTATGCAAAGCCTTAACTCTAAAGAAATATTTTGGAAATCAATTCGATAGCAGGTTGCATCTGATCAATTATACCAGAAATGGAGACACATCTCAAGTTTTTCTGCATCGAATTATAGACTTCCTAAGGCAGTCCCAATCCCTTTCAAACATAACACATCAACTCTGTTGCCTTAGTTTGTCTGCCCACCACTAACACTGATCAACTTCTTAAATGAAAGAAAGCAAGAATCTCAATCCTCAATCACTACACATTTCTAGTAGTTATAGAAAGACATGTGATGCTTCTCTCTTCTTTGGCTGATCTGTCCACGTTTCTTCACCTTCAGTAAGGAAAGTCTGCACTGGAAGTAGAAGATCTAAATCTGCAGCTAACTGCTGTTAGGAGGATGTATGGGAAATATAAGACTTTTTGTTTTTTTAAAAAAATGATGCAACAAAATGCAGTTCTATATTTTAGCCATTTGTCATGCATGCTGTTTCCCTTGCACACTAATAGATTCCAGATTAGAACTGATTATACGTCTGCAGCAGGAATTGTCAGATCTTGACAGGCTACAGGTCAACACACCTCTGCGACTGTAAAAAGTGCCACAATTGTGACAGCTTTGCATTAGGTAGTCTGCATATACCTTCAAACTATAATGCCAACAGACCCAAAAAGAGGTGTATTTCTTCCTAGAAGTCCAAAAAGACCGTGCTCCATCACAAATGCACAGGAACATTTTCAGGAGCAACAGAACGTAGATACTGCACTCTGTTTCCTTTTCTTTCTCAAATATGTCTATTTACTTCCAAGACTGGGCTTTATTCACTAGGTCCTCCACCCTTAACAATTCATCTTTTCAGAGGCCATGAAACATACTGTCTGATTCACCTCACCATACCCATGACCTCTCTACTGACCCAGCTTCCTATCAGGAACTGTCACAACCACCACTAGATCTGTCAAGCTCAAAAAACTTGGTCTCTTCACTTGACAACAATGAAACACATAATTTTCTTTTTTCAGACTGTTGCATGTTCCTGTGTGTCTGAAAAGGGAGTAACTGGACTATTATTAAGTTGTTTTTGACTACTGGTGGTTACTCACAAATATGAAACCTTCACTGGTTTGCTCTCTGTTGAAATCTTGCAACTTAACCAGGTAAGAAGGCTTACCTGTTGTTCCTCACTACATTTTAAGGAAGTTTAAAATATATTCTGATTCTATGGACTTGACAAGGACTTTTCAAATACGTAATACAATCAGTTATATCATTAAGATGAGCAAAACAATTATGTAGCCTTTTTAAGTTTATCTTATTCATAAAATGGCTGTGCAGCTCAAGTTCAACAGTTTGCAGTTTGCCTAGCTTAGCATAAAAATGTTTTTTACCTCTTCATTATAAACACTTTAATATGCATATGCTAAAGTCCAGGAAAATACACACAGATGCTTTGAAAGTAATTGCTGTCTCCAAAATAAAATATTCTACTGGCAAAAAAAAAAAATATTTTCAGAAAAAAAAAAATCAAAACGTAGCTTCTTAAAGAATCCTAAGGCATACATTTATTGAGTATGAAATTGCACTTTTGCCATCTTCACTGCAAGAGTTATTAACAGACTGGTACTCATGAAAAAGAAGAGACAATTTAGTTGGAAAGAGGGAAAAGATTTTACAGTTATATGCACTGTAAAATTGGCTCACATTAAGGCATAATGTGGCCTCCATTAAAAATTTGCCATTTACCAAGCATTATGACATAACTGATATCCATGATACCATGATATTTCTCTTTTCTTAGGACAGCACATGATCTATGTGATGTAATTGGGCAGTATCGTTACCGAAGAGCAACCACTGTAAACTGCTTTACTTAGAATAAGGAACTACTTGCAATTTTCAGAGAAGAAATGATTAATTGGGTGCATAGCACTGGGAACCTGTTGTTAAACAGCACATTCAGCAAGAGAATGTTGTAATTTAGAAAAAGAGTCATAAAGGAATATGCAGAATTACAATGCCACATTAAGTATGTAATTTGATTTTAAATTCACGTGACTGATGAAAAATTCAGAATCAATGCTCTTCTCAGAGTCAGAGGCTCTCCTACTTTCCCTAATGCTACTTTGCTCTTTCACTTCTTTCCAGGAAGCCTGCTTTAATTTAGCTCCTTTGATCCAGACCTGCAAGGGGATCTTCACGAGCCTCTTGAATGGACTGATGCTGTGATGGTTAGTGAATCAATTGCTGTTTTCTGATTCTGCTTCCTCAGCTGAACCACCCTCTAAAGCGGCTGCTTTTCACCATCTTTGTCCTGTGTCAAGCTGTTTTAGCTTCCTTCCAAGATGCTAAAGTGTATCTCATTTCCACTAGTTCAGCACAATTTCAGACATAACCCCGTTGTTTTCTTTGTTCACCAAAGATTAATTAGATGGCTGAGTTGCAGGACTAATGGACTTCCAGGAAGGAAACATTTACATAATTTACACTTCTGGTTAACTGTGAAGTATAAAGTCTTAAACATCAAGTGGCAGTCAGGCGCTTACAACATCAGTGGCACACACATTTGAGCACAACGTTGAGGGAGCACCTCCTGAGCTACAAATGAGACATAAGACTAAGTTGCTCAATTTGGAGGGGTGATTACGCAGGGGTTATTTTCTGGACAAGTACTCTTTGCAAGGTTTCTTTTTTGTGTGTGTGTGAGGATGGCCAACTTTTTTACTTTCACTAGTAATCCTATTGGTTAGTAAGGCCATTTGCACTGCATTTATATCAATACAAAAGTAACTTACTGTTCCCTACAGATTATCCTAAATGCAAATAATCATTTTTTGCAGCACCACAAAGCTAAGACAGAATTCTTTTTTCAAAGTCCATTTAGAAATAAATATCTTCAACGAAGATAAAAGCATTACTTTTAGGGCTATGCTAACATGATAATTATAATATTCTGTTTAAACTTCTCAGGAACTCATGCATAAAATCCAGTTGAGACACGGAGAAAACAGTGATTCTACACAGCACGATAGTCAGCTCATTTTGAATGCAAATGAAATCAGAAATACCCACAGAGAAGTTTATTCTTCGGAGATTTCCAACTTCATCTCAAAACTAAATGGTTTTGGATATGTGCTTAGGTAAGCAAACAGAACTGGAAACTGATGAATTACTATCTTGGAACTTTTTTCTTTTTGGCAAACTAAAAAGGATTGTTTTAAGTGCAGTAAGCAAATTACCAGCAACGAAATAACTTAACCAAATCATTTTATTATGTACAAACTGTATGACCATTCTTAACTCACAGATTAAGAAAGCCTTAACCTTTCATTAAAAGTGGCCTACCTACTGCTTACACAGAGAAGGCAAAGGACTGAGATTCTCTATGTCTAATTCTTTTTTGAGACTTTTCTCCCCACTTGAAAAACAGGAAGGTGATTTTTTTCATACTTCATTTTACCCATATGTAGAAAGGGAATTTATGACAAATCTGAAAAGGCACCCCTTTGTTCATGTCAAGCGAGAGAACACACACAAACTCAACAGGATTTCAGCACCTTAAAGCATATCTTTCATAGCTTCCTCCAGGTCACTTAAAGCATGACATCCAGAATGGCGCCATCTTCTAGCAACCAAGCCATCAGGCAAAAACAACATTGGCAAGGGAATGTTCTTTTTCATTTTGTCATGAGGTTGTATGTTGCCTCTAGCTATGACTTTCAAATGGTTTTGAAGGTCACTCTTTTGAGGTGTTGAAAACGCAGAAAAATAAAAATAATTTCAGAATTACAACCAAAACCTTCATGTCTTCTTCCCAAAGCACAGATCATTGGATACCAACCTAACAGAAACATTAAACAGTTGTCTTACTCTTCCTTCCATCATTCATACACAGTAGAAAAGACAATGCATCTTGTTCTTTATGTATCATAAAACTTTATTCCTCTGAAGAAAAACTGGTAATATTCTGGAGGAGAAAAAAAAAAACAAACCACCTTTTACCAGCAGTTGCCTTTCCTCCCCCCACCAGACTAAGCAGTTATTTAAAAGTATTCAGATGATAGCGTAACTTGATAATGCAGAACAGTTTGCAGAAATGGAACATTTTCTCTCAGAGTAAAATCGTAGTCACCTATGTCTTCTCCTGTACTGGTGCTACTATTAATGAAATAAATGCTTAAAATGAAATGCTCCCTTGAGCTATCTGCAGGGAAATGTATGAGTTCAGTAAATGAGAAAAAAAATAAAGAACTAAAGCCCAGAACTACAGACTAAGAAAGGTCACAGAAAATAATACTGCGGCATTGCATTATGTTACCTAATAAAGGCTTTCAGAAGGCAAAAAAGGTTCCCCAAACCTGCGTAGAAGATTGCATGAATATATTCATTCTATGAAGAAACAATGAGAAATTGTACTGTGAAAGTAATGGGGAAAACAACATTTTTGCTACATTATCCTGTATTCCTGAGCTTCCACCTCTTGATATAGAAACCACCTACATGCATGAAACAGCTTTTGACACATAGATAATGAATTCTCTATTCTGCTTTCCTGTTCTGTTAGTTTCCACTGTTTATTAAAGTCATCAGCTTTTCACTGGAACACTAAAATCACACCAACACAAAAAATAGGAAGATAATAGGTGCATTTCTGTGGCAACTAAGAATAGGACATCAAGCAGTGATTTAATCATACCGCATAGCTTTGTTTGCTTTGCACCACTCCGCTATTCTCTTAATTCTTCTGTTGTTTCTTAAGAATACTCTTCTGGGTAATGCCTGACACATTAATTTCTATCTAGGGAAAAGGCTCTGTTTTGAAACCAGCACACAAACAAATACACACAGGATCCTTCTTTTGCATTTCACCCAAGAAAAATATACTGGGCGCTGACTTAATCGTGAAGGAAAACAAATATCTCCTCATTTATACTGTGACAAGCATCACAGTATTGATGAGTGTAGCAGTAGGTGGTTTATGCTCTTTCAGTATTATAACAAAAAGCTAGCTGTAGAGCAGGTTAAAGTATATGCACCACCAAATAACAACTTTGCAGAGCCTGCTCAGTCCCCTTGAGCTTCCCTTATTCCACTGAGACTGCTCTGACTGTTGGAAATAAAATTGCAGATTAAGATCTCTGCACTAATCAGCAAAAAGAGAACTCTGAAATCAGAGAAAGAGATGACGATGGGTCTCAGTCATACTCCTCTTGAAATAAATGGCAAGCAGGATCAGGCTGTGTGTACTGAATTAAAATAAAGCCTACACACAAGAACATTAACAGAAAAACCCCCACCTCATAGTGTCCTAGCAGTGGTCATATTGCTGTCTTCCTCACATGCACCCTGTTAAGTGCACTTGATAGCTCACGAAATCAGCAAATACAAAACACAGGTGATGGCACTGGTAATTTGTCTATACATGTGACGATGACTTTTTCAGAAAGAAATCATGTGGTATCACTACTGGAGTCAGAATAACCCCAAGCAATCCTTACCATGTCTTCAGTAAATGAAGTACATACTTGGTTTTCTTAGCTTTCATTAGCAATACAGGAGTCTTATTTTCATTGGGTGTATCTCAAGTGTACTAAATTGTGTGCCTAAAATTTCATGGAGGGAGAGGAAATACAATACCATAAAGTGCTTCACGTTATAATGGTAAAAGATGCTGATTTATCTGATATTACTTAGCTATTCTGCCTGCATCATAAACAAAGATTATGGTATAATAAATTAATCCTGAAGTAAGCAGCTGAAATTTACTATTTGTGTCTTTAGAGCCTTTGTTTACAATGAAAATGCACCTGAAATATACAGAGACATAAGACATCCTTTTTATTATTTATTTGTGTCAACTTTCTCTTCAACACCAATTCATTTACTGTTTCTTCAGGATAAAAGCTTGCTGTGAATAAACCATAATGGGAGATGAAGAAGAACAAAAATAAATCAAAGTTCTGCAAGACTAAAATCTTTCTGCTATTCTTGGTGTACCACTCTTACTAAAATCATTTTCGTACAAAAAAATTCTACTCTTACTCAAAAAGTCCCTTAAGCAAAAGGGCCTGGTACAGCCTTTGATTTTATGATCTGTTTTCTGCAGCTCCAAAAATCTGTTCACAAGGTCCCTTTCCCTTAAAACTCAACATTTGATGATAGCTACATCAGGTTTTAGACAGTATTATTCCAATGGCATCAATGAAATTACTCTAAATGTAAAATGGCATAACTGACAATTCTGTAACTTGGCTGGAGGATTTTTTTTTTCCAATTGCTCAGCTGATCTGATTGTAGAAGTGGTTCAAGCTGCAGAACAGAAGACTTTGACCTATTCTCCTTTTCCAAAGACAAAAAAACCTGCACAAAACACAAAACTTTTAAGTGAAGCTTTATTCTAACAGATAACAATAAATTTTTACTTGTATTGGACTTACGTTTCAAGATATTCCTAGCAATAAACTTCATTTGTATACCTACACTTCACTATGTTGGAATTATGCAGGGATTTTTTTGTTACCTTATACATCTGGTTAGGGGGTGGGAAGTAGGTAATAGACTTCAACAAACCAAGACAGTCAAACTATTTCAGATGAAAAGCTCAGGCATGTTCAAGAGCAGCAAATTGCTCAGGATTATATGGCATACAGTGGCACAAGCAGGAAGAGAATCCAGAATTGCTGGTGCCTTCTTTGGTGCTGTCCTGGCTTTGGCTGGGATACAGTTAATATTCCTCCCAGTAGCTACTGAGTTTTGGATTTAGACGAGAATAATATTGATGACACTGATTTTCAATTGTTGCTAAGAAATCAAGGATTTTTTACAGTCTTCCATACTCCGCTGATGAGCAGGTGTGCAGGGGCTGGGAGGGAGCACAGCCAGGCGGCCAGCCCAACATGGCCAATGGAAAGATTCCATACCATGGACATCATGCGGAGTTTGTGAATGAGGGTTGCCTGGGGAGCAGAAGGCTCTTGGCTCTTCTCTTTTCGGTGAGTTCAAACCCTCTTTAGTCCAGGAGTTTTGAACTTTTTTGGGAATTTCACGAAATCCATGATTTTGGGACTCTGTGATTGCTGCTCAGGGGCTGACTGCAAATCGGTCATTGAGTGGTGAGGAAAACTATTGCATATAGTCTGTTTTGCATATTCATTGTTTTTATTATTATGATGCTAAATAGTAGTATTATTAGTACTATCTTTGTTGTCTTACTAAACTGTATTTATCTCAAC
>Ga0181612_179444_pt1 | contig 18250 bp, 14 predicted proteins | sample HoacroProtozoa21_FD_119630 | JGI IMG/M metagenome (GOLD analysis project Ga0181612, IMG submission 119630) | Hoatzin crop microbial communities from Cojedes, Venezuel. Combined Assembly of Gp0051906, Gp0051904, Gp0051908
AACCTTTAATAAACCTTACAGGAAAGCAACAGTCCTATTAAATTTCTTATAAAGGCCACAGCTTTCAGTAGAATGCATTAATCGCACCAGGAACAACCTACAAAACTGGTTTTCTTCTCAGGGTTGAGCTTGATCATGCCTCATCCACTAATTGATGAGAATGTCTTCTTGACTTTGTGAATAATGACAGACTTGAGCAATGACGATTGCCTCCAGGTAGAAGAGCTTCCAATCAGTCAATCTTTGTTGCACCTACCCCATAATTTTCGATTCAGAATTGATTAAATTTTCTGAAAAAGCCCGTCATCTCACCGCCATGAAGCATGAACTCTCCAGCAGCCGGCAGAACATTTCTAGTCAGAAGCCAGCACTGCTCAGCCTACTCAAGGCCACGCAGGTAGTTTTTGGTAAATTTGGCTGTAGGACAATCTTTCCCCATTTCTAAAGATGGAAAAACGGAACAAGCTTCTCCTAGACAAAGACATTTATTAAAAGTTATTCAGAAATAAAGTCCCCTAATCCCCGAGACATTTTCACTGTCCTTGCACAGTTCAGAGGGAAATCAAAGCAACCCGCACAGCTCAGCCCTTGCAGGGCGTCCAGCAGCCGGGACATCACAGCTAACACTCCAGGCCTCTCATTGCAGCGATGCTGCTGGCCATTCTGCGGGGCACACTTTTCGCAGCTTGCCGGTAGTCCTCTGGTTTTGCCTTCAACAGAGTTACAATATTTTGCAGTGTTCTTGATGGCTGCAGGCCGAGGGCATCCATCACGTTTATTAGATAATCTGTAAGATTAAGGATGAACAAGTATTTGAACAGGCAACAGACACTGTGCAAGCGAAAGGTGCTCTTCGTTCCTCACGACAGCTAGAATCCTGTCAGTGCTAGCTCAAAAACACAGAAAACTGCAGTGTGTCTGGAATCTCACTGTACTGACTGTTGCGTATTTTTGGCTTCCTGCACACCAGTTTAGAGAACTGTCTGTTTTGTTCAGAGCACTGAGACACGTTCTGCCGTGTTTCAGTACCTGCCCAGGACACCCTCGGGGCGGTCAGTCACCACGGCCTCAGATAAAGGATCACAATCACACTTTTAGAGGCAAAGAGCTTGCAGCGAAGCTGGGAAGTTCTGCAGAGGTGAATGGCTGTCGAGGCAGGAGGGAGTTCCAGCTCAGTGATTCGAAGTCAGCTGGGGAATTAAGGATGTCAGGGAGAACGCTGAGCAACCAGCCTCTAATCCGCTGGCTTGTTTTTAAGCAATGCCCAAAAAAAAAAAAAAGAAAGATTGAGGCCGAGTTCACTGGCATTCAAGCACACTTAAATGCAAGCTGATGAGGAGATATTCTCTGCATCCTTATTTTAGAGCTGGGCCATGGGGAAGTCAGCATCCATGATTCACAGCAAAGAAAGGACTAACTGGTGCTTACAATAGCTGTAGTGGTCTCGAGGTGACACTTTCATTGGTTTCGGATAGGAAAAACCCATCTCCTCCACACCCTGCAGAAACGCCTTCCCCAACACCTTCCATCAGCCCTCCCTCAGTCACTGGCATGGCACAGGACAAGGCAGAGATGAACAGCACGCACCAGCTATGCCCCACTTTGCTGCTGAAATTTTTTCCATGTTGAAAGCAGTTTACTCATCCAGTACCTTCAGAGCAGCAGGGCGATTAAGTTAACCACAGCAGGGGAGCTGATCCTACAGGTTTTGTAAAAAAGGATGTTGGTCAAGGGCTCCACAATAACTTTTAGAAGGCCTTTAGCTGATCTTCCCTACTTCAGCTATCATGTGAATGGAAGAAATCAACCAGCTGCCCCCTTGGTAATCCACCAGAGCACTTCCCAGCAGGCTTGGCACATGCTGTGTACCCCCTGTGTGGCACACACTGGCAGCACACGGCACTCGATGAGAAGGGGAAGAGCGGTGCCACACCTGAAAAGATTATATCCAGGTCTTTCTTGCTAAGACTGGCTTGCAAGGGAATGACTTCCACAGCCAGAAACACAAAGCAGTGAAGAACCAGGAGTACCTGCCGGAACATCACCCTTCCCTCAAAGAGGGACGGGACAGAACACTTTGCAAAAGAGAAGCTGTGAACCACTCCACCACGCCGGGTATCAGACCGACACGCTCACAGCTAAAGGAGAACCCCAGGCTGCAGTTTCTTTACATCTAACATCACGACAGCGGAGCCCATGTGTTACAGCAACAGTTCTCAGGACAACGTGTGCACCGAGCTTACCAATGTCTGTGGCGAGCTGCTTTGTCGAATGTACGGTGAGCTCCGGTATTTGCAGGATGACTTCGCAGTACGTCTGCATCGTAGCTCTGGCGATGGAGCCCAGCCAGTAGTCAGCCATGTTGTCCAGCTCAGGCAATTCATCTCCTGGACAGAAAATTCTCGTTAGCTGTCAGCAGTCTCACTCACTTGCATTTGCTGATTTTGTAAACAAAACGTAATTCATATATGGTTAACTGTTTCTTCAACAGGACATTAAGGCATTGACGAGGATTCAGTTTGTCAGCTGGCGTTGCAGTAGTCAAAGCAGTTACACAGCCTCCCTGATACTGCACAACACTGAAAGTTCGCTCAAGACCCAAAACACTTCACTTTCCTCTATGACTTCTCCAGGTAAGTCATTTCCAAAGGGCTCACAGGTGATGGGGCACTGCCTGGCACGTTCTATAGGATCACCTTCCAGGATCAGCCTACACACTACTGCAATGACAAGGAGGCACAGGTGGTTTTTTCCAAGCCCTAAAGGCATTCTGTGTTCCTAAGTTTTTTGAAAATTAACAAGCTATTCAACATGTAAATGCTTGAAGATGACAAAATAATGCTAAAACTTAAACTAAAGAGCGTATTCTCAGACGGTTACAGGAAGACTATGAATACCAAGCTCTACGCTTCCTTTACTGTCAGTGGAAATAAACACCGAGCAGAGATTAACACAGCAAACGGTGCGTTGCCAGCCTGCTGGGAAGCTTTATGCAGCTACTGTCGTTGACTGCAGCAGGATTAGTACCACAACAGGTAAGGACGGCCATCTGAAGAACGAACAGGAGCCAAAACACAGCTTGTTGCAAGAAATTAGGGAACGACATGCAGGAAGAACTAGGTGCATTCTGGGGAGCAAGCTTTGAAGAAGCACCTGGGCCGTAGCTGCCTCAGCAGCCACCCAGAGCACCCACTGCAGCCCCTTCAGCACGGGGGGTTAATCACTGTGGCTGGTACCTAATCACTAAAGACTCAGGTGGCACTGGTAGCAGCGGTGGAGCTCTAATAATTTTTAAGCTGGAGTTATTATAGGATGAAAAAAGAATTTAAATGAAGCCGTCAGCATCCCAGAGTTGTGTCCTTACTGAGCAAGAACCTGACTACAGAGACCAGAACACATGGCTGGACCATTCAGAAAAGGAATTCCCAGAGATGCAAAGCCTGTCCAAAACAAGACAGACGGCCAACGAGTTTCTGACCGTGGGCTTCTAACCTTTGCTGCAGATGGGCACAGGTTAGCATGTCACACAAGGCATAACAGTAGTTTTTCCTGGATTTACAGAGCAAAAAGGCAGAGGAAAAAGTTGTTTACAAGTAAACAGCATTAGTAACCTGCTCGAGGACGAATAATCTCTTCCTGAAGAATGGAGCTCAGGGGCTCCTCTTTCTCTAGCAAGAAATGAAGGGGCTGTGGTTCTCAGCAAGCCCACGGAGGACGGAATATTTCACACCGCAAGTGATCAGTGTAAAGTTAAGCTTATGGGACATGCTCTCCAGATTTCACTAGGGTCTGAGGCTGGAAAGCTTCATAGTAGGTTAGTTCCTGGCAGGAGTTTTTGCAGGAATGCCAGCTCAGATACTGTGTAGGGGTAAGAATATGCTGTACGATCACCGATGCAGGGCTGTTTTCTTCAGCAGAACGGGACATTACACGAAAGGGACGGCCAGCCTAACAACTCGCCGCTTCTCAACATGGTCACAAGCTTCCTCCTTGCCTATTCCTTGCTGTGCACTCCTGCCAGCTCTGCTGCATAGCAGACCTCTTACAAAGTTCATCTAAATTGCTTTATTGATACATTTTTGAGAGAAACTAGGCCAGAAAAAGAAAAAAGTGAATACTTTTCTGTGGGGTTAACGAATGGAAACTGCCCCACTGCGGAGCCAGCACAGAGGCAAGGGCAGGAGGGCCAAGCTGGAGCAGGACTCCCCCTTCAGCCAGCTGCTGGACAGCCCACGCCACTCCGTGAACTGTACTCCACGGGGCAGCCTGGTAAGGAGCAGACGCCACAGAAGCTAACTTTAGAAGCCTTTCAGGCCAGATGGCTCAACAGTTCCCTTCGCAGTTTGGGAACTGAGCCCTGGTACCTCCTGTTCACTCCCTGCACCCAGGATATTAAGCGCTGCTCCAACCCTGAAACAGTCGTACTTCCGACCCTGCCCCCGCAGCACAGTTTTAATGAACACTAAACTGAAACAGACCAAGCTAAAGCTTCTGGTTTGAATGAAACTGAAAAGTTTTACTCATGATTTGGAGGTTCCTCCTGGGTATTACCAAGAGACTCTTGGAAGAAACAGCATGACTAGACAATAGGAAATGGATCTCCAACAGCTTTGTTACCGTACCACGTCACACCCATGTAACGTCAATACGTGGAAGCTTCTCCCCAGACACTTCAAGTCTTTGGTTTCACCATACCTTGTTCTGGGGGGTAAGGCAGTTTTCCAGCATGCAATGCCAGTTCCAAAGCAGAATCCTCTTGAGTGACAAACGGCTCAAGGTGGAGAGGAAGCGACATAATATATTGCCCAATCTAGAATAAAAGCACAAAGAGCTGAGTCACTGAACAAACGTGAAGCAAGTATTTTGCTAGAGGAAAAAAGTCAGCTACACTAATCCACACCCGAAAGCAGAAAGCTGACAACGACAGCACCTCACTAACCTACATTTGCTCAGAAACAAATCGGCTCTTGCTCATGGTTACGCTTTGTACAAGAAATAATTTTTCACAGGGTCAGAGAACCAGCCACTGAAACAATGATGTTAAGAAAAACCTGCACAGAGAACTGTTACTCCAAGCAAATTTTGGATCTCCGGAGCGTGCCTGGCACTTTGTTTTCTAGAAGAGAATCTAAGAGACTGAACCAAACAAAACAACAGAAGACGAAACACGGGTTCAAGCGACGATATAATCTTGAATTACAGAAACGGATCACTCCCAAGCAGGGACCATGCTCACAAATTCACACACATAAGCTACATAACTTCAGGCATACAACAAACACTGCACTATTTATAAAGTGATTATCTGCTGCTACAGAGGATCTTCCTAGGTGCAGACACAGCTCAGAGTGCTTGCATGCTCTTACATTGCTGATATATTCCAGAGGAGTCAGGCTGAAGTTTGGCAGGTCGTCTGTCAGGGTCTCACCAATGCCACCAGAATTCCAGCCCTGGAAGGCATAAATAGCAGAATGAATCTACGGCTTTCTGGAACATGAAGTCTATCAGTATTCTAGGAGGGGTCATCTGACCTGAGCTGTGACTACCCAAGGACTCGTAGAGAGCAGAACATAGATGGTGAGAAAACTGCTACCCTTGTCCTCCCTCGGGCCCAAAACATACACAACCTCTCCCACAGCTCCCAGTGGGAAACAGATGCTCACACAGGTTAGAAAAGCAACATCTGCAACAATCCTCAGAGCTTGCAAACATAGCTGTCTGTTGTGGATGCTGTGGATGAAGGGAGGTAAACTTTTACACTGACTATAGCTCATGGAAGAGATGTGATACCAGAGGGAAACCTGCTGCAAAGGAGAAAGGTAAGCAACATTGAGCTACACTCCACCCTCGCCAGTTCAGATTGGATCAACGTACCCATTACTCACCTCCATCTTTGAAACGAGTAAGAGTTGTTGTTTGATGCGAAGAAAAACAGAATCAAAAGCCAAGTGGTGTGCCAGCTGGTTGAGGCGGCTCAGGGCAGATCGTGATGCAGATAACAGGTTGTGGTTACTCGTACCTTTTTCCTAACACACACAGATACAGAAAAATGTTTATATACAGAAGTCATTAAACTGACCACAGAGCAGCTATGTTAACACTCTTAAAGAGGTCTTTATTAGGCCACCCTAATACAAAAGAGTTTTTCTCTGCAATGGCACAGCTTGGTTCCTTTGGAGTGCCCTATTCCGATCAGTTATTCAAGACAGAAACTGTGCACTGCTCCCTGAAACGCAGAGCAAAGAATCATGTCACATTCCAGCCATGCCAGGCACCGGTACAAGCTAGACACTGAGAAACCCACAGAGAAGATGGCAAAACTGCCTTTTACTCACAGGGCACAACTAACCGGTTCCCTGCATGGCACTAAGCAAAAGTTTTAGATGAAGGGTACCTATGGAACTTGACTATTTAGCAGAAGTTTAAAGTCAAACACATAACACCGAAGGCAGAGCTGCACAAGATGTAGGTAAATTAAGTGCAAAAGAAACCAAAACATTTTGAGCAAATAGGAGACAGAACTCATAACCTTGACTTCACTCCTACATGTGACCAACGATGGCAAACATAACTTAGATCCACAAGAAGATAACTGGAGCCATTCTACCCTGTTCACAGATGCACGGATGAATGATCTTGCAGAATTATATTTCAGAATGGATATGGCAGCAGAGCGTAAGTGGCAAAGAAAGTCCTGGGAAGCCAGTATGTTGGCTCCAGAATCTGAGATGGCTCCAACACAATCTTCCCAACGCTTTCTGTGACAAAATCTCCCTCACCTGAACCAATAAGGGCATGTTCGTAAAACACAGCCAGGATCTGGGGAGAGATGAAATGACTCCAGACTTTTTGCGTTTGGACATTTCATCTCTCAGCAGATCAATCTGCGTCTCTGTGGAAGACTTGGAACACAGCCCATCGAAAGGCGGCAGCTCAGGATGAAAAGAAATCGGGCTGCAGGGGGAATCCAGGTCTCCTCTCCCAGATGCGGGCCCAATGGCATTCTGTAGCAGAGGCAGGCTCTCCCAGGCACCAAAGCTACCTTCAGAGTGTAAAGCGTTTCCATAAGGCTGGCATACTCGGATGGATTCTCCTTCAAAAGGTAATTGTATTCCTGCCAAGGATTCTTTACAGAGCTCTTCTTTTCTGCAGAACTGGCATCCTGAAAGCCAGAAAAACTACAAGGGCTGTAGGAGTCCGAGAGATACTTCCCAGCAGTTGATAAAATCCTGAAAAGGGGTACACAAAAGTCACCAGCAAAATCCTCTGAAATCGGCACTGTTGTTCTCATGTTGGTCCAAGGACCAACACCACCTTTCTGTTACTTCAAGGGAGAGAGTATTCGTTGGTGGCAGACACTAATTACAGCCAACTCTCACATCTACCGTGCAACTCAAAAACTGCAGAAATACCAAGATGAAAACGAGAGGATTGTGCTCTCAGAACGTCAGATGCAAACACAGAAACAAACCCAGCCTCCTGGGCACTGCAGGCCACTGTGTCCTGTACAAAGCACAGACACTCAAGTCAGATTAAAGCATTTCGACGTACACGAGGCTGAGCAGTGCACTGCTTACAAACAACAAAAGATCTACGTGTTGCCTGTGCTTGACGCTCCTCAGGTTACAAGGAATCAATCAGTTAAGGCACACCTCAATTCATTTCAGCAAATGATTCATGCCCCATGTCACACGGGGGGTGAGAAACTTGCCAATTTGATCCGGTGGAAAATTCCTTCCTGACCCCAGTCTGGCAGCCCATTCGATGGCCAGCCAGCTATCCAAGAAAAAGGATTCTTGTAGCTGTCTGAAGGCACACGATAGAGTGGAACGGTCTGTGACCCATCTCTGACATTTCAAAAGATGGGGAAGGGGCGTGGAGGGAAATCACAGGGGCTCTGATTTCCCTCCACAGTCTGCCTTGGGGTTTGTTTTCTCTCAGCTTGGTACTTATGCTGACAGCTCATGAATTAAGTTCAGCAATGCTTACCTGTTGGCCAGTTGCTGCTCAAAGTCTCCACACTGACGAAGGAGCTCCCCACAAGTAGTAATTATCCTGGGAAAGAACAAGACAAAAAACACACGTTTTGAGATTGGAGGCAGATAATGCCAGATCCCACCCCAGATGACCCATCTCAGACACGTGTCAAGTAATTATAAAATGCAGTAACCAAACCACAGCCCACAGGGGGGACATTGGTTAGAGTTAATTTGGCTATTAACTCTGCATCCATTTGATAACACGCTAAATTTTTTTGCCCAACAGCCTCATCCACATACTACTTCTCGTCATCATGGCCAAGGCCAGCTCAGTGTCACTGGGAAGAATTCTAAGAGCTGCTGCTATTTCAAGTGACATAACAGACATCCCCTCCAGACAGGGTGGGGAACCTCACAGCACTTACTGTGCCAGCAGCAACCTGAAACCCAGTCGCTAACACTAACGCTCCCAGCAGCGCTGCGGTTAAGTGGGCACAGCCCCACATTCTGCACTAAGAGCTGGGGTAAACTGACCTCAAGTAACTCCCTTCCAGCTTTGATACAAAAATCAGTTCTCAGCCAGGCAAAAAAAAATCCCCTTTACCGGACAGAGTTTTGGAATGCAGTCCAGTCCTCCTGGAAAAGGGAATCTGATAGGACATCATCCAGTTTACACTTCTTTCGTATAGACTGCAATGTGTTTGTAAAGTCAGACGTATACCTGTAATAAGAAATGGAGAAGAGATAAGCACGAGCATGAGAGAATAGGTCAGAGAGTAGCACGACTGCACGTCCTGTCATTTGCTCATTCAGTCCTCTACAAGGGCCAAACAAGAATCAGAAATATTAAAAGAAGAGTTCAGGAGAGACACTGTTGTTCCAGTCGAAACACACGGCTGTGAAGAACTGACCAGCCACAGCCCACTCAAGCCTACACCAAAAGACAGGGAGAAACTCAGAGTAACAGATACTGTCTGGTTACTTCAATTTGTCGCATATGGGTTACTAGGAACCCTCCACTCCCATGAGAAGGTATGAGTAAGTCATTTTTGTTACCACTATACTAATCACATCTCCTAGGAAAGATCAGAAAAAGTTTATAAGGCTACTGTTACTCTAACATCACTTGGCCCTTACTCCAGGAACACAGTGACAACAATCTCATGAATTTGTTTTCTCAGCTACTCCCCAGATGAGAACATGGATAAAAATGAGAACATTTTGTTTCCCACACCCCCCCCTTTTTTTTAATAATGCCCATAAGCTGGAGGCACGCACACTGCTATGTAATTGCCTATAAAGAAGGTGAGATCAGAAAAGCGTGCTTTCCTCCTCCCTCTTCCCCACAGGGCAGCAAGGTGACAGTTTGATGTACGCCTTGTGAGCAGCTCTTCTGATATCAGCAAAGAATAAGGAGGTAATCAGTACTGGAACACGATCTAAGCAGGCTGCCACTGATACTTTAAGACAAGAACTGACCCTAGTGAGTGAGATTCACTGTATCTCGCACTTACAGCTAGATTCTGAATGGGAGGTCACTCGTCCCGGTGAGTATACGTTTCCTCACTGAGTTCTACCTTCATCAGTCCAATTTGTCTTTGTCTTATTCTGTTTTGGGAAACATTTTTCCCTCCAAAAGTATTTATTACATATGAAAATTCAGTCCAGCCAGAACAGAATTAGCTGAGAAAAGTCTGCCATTTAGCCATAAAAAGCCTCCACTTCTCCCCTGAGAAACAGTCACTGCCTGAATAAAGTGGTAGGTGGGGATATCAGACAAATCATTTTACAGTTACAGATACTTTCTGCTCTTGGTCATTTTTCATACACTACAAAGTCCTTGACCACAAAGAGAACACTTGCTACTCTCTTAGGATAAATGCAGCAGTGTAACTAAAGGCACCTTACTTTGTGAACAGAGCCTTCAGGGCCTTAAGGAGCCCACACACTCCCAGTCCATCAGTGAGTTTAACGCAGTTGTCGATGGCTCCAGAAGCCAGAATGAAGAGTTTGTTGACTGAATGGTTCAGTTCCTGGACGCAGTCAATTACTTCCCAATGCTCCTAAATAATATCAACAGCAACAAAGTTGAGCCCAACTCTTCTTTTAGAGAGTGTCTATGCATTAAAGACACCTTGTGTAACACACCGTATTCTCTGTAGCCTCCAAGCTTGTTCCACACTTAAGGGGGAACAATGCTGGCTGCTTCCACCCCTCTGCACATTGACTGTTAATAAACGTCAGGCTGCCAAACCCTACCTATACCAGGTCTTCAACGAAAAACAGTTCTGCTACCAACAGAATCTTCCACAATAAGGACTTTCCTCCCCCCAGCCCTGCTCTTAACTTCTGTCAAACCTGAAGCAGGCTCTTGGTTGACAGTAACATTTTGGTAAAGTCTTTCCCCAGTAGATCCACTCAGTGCTGTTTACTCGCTGAAGGAGCAGAAGAAAGGAGTTACCTCTGACCTGACAGTGCTGCTGAAATTAACTTTATCTCATAAACAAAATTAATACTTAACAGTATCAAAATACACTGCCAACAGGATATATTACCAAAAGATTAAAGAGAGCAACAGCTATGACAAAGACCCTTGTATTCGGTAGATGCTTCAAGCCTCTCCCTGTGCAGCGGAACAAAGACTGCTACGTTACCAAGGGCACTGCACTGATCTGAATGAGGAGATTTTCTTCTTCCAGGTCTCCATACGCAAGTTGATAGGGCTTGTACGGACCATAAACTGCTTCCACCAGTTCCATCACTTTTACCAGGTTCTGCTCCTCTACAAAGAATCAGATGTTTAGTCTACAAATGGAGGAACACGCTACTAAAAACCTTGTTTCCAACAACATGCAGTAGCTCTTCAATTAGAGCATGCTGCCTACACGGGCCTGGAATGTTGCCCGACAGCTTTAAGTCTCAACTACGCAGATTTTTCTTTTTTTTCACTTTTTTGAAAACAAGGTTATTATGTCTACCTGCTTCCTAAAACCAAGATGTTCTACCTCAACAAGCGCTTCAAGAAAATTATCACTCACTACTCTAGAACAGCCTGGGTGACAAAAATCTCTTAAACATTCCAACCTACAGTAGAAGAAAGGTATTGAAACTATTTGAGAAGCGAAACACATTACTCCCACAAATTAAAACAGGGGCAATCCTCATTTATCAGAAAGCCTGGTTCATACTTAAAATAATTGACACTAACTCAATTCACTTAGCGCTACTGCTTCACAGCGTTCATCAACCAGAGCTGAACATGAGCCATAAACTTAGCATTTCAGTGCCACTCTGTTGAGCAGGGACCTGCAAACCCAAACAAAAAACCGGTCTGAATGATTATTTCTCAAATCAGAACTGGACACCAGCTGTTATCGAGAAGTTTTGCCAAACTCAAACTAGCAGCAAACCAGAATTACTTTGCATCCTGGATACAAGAAACAGCTTTTGCGCCCTAAGGACAGACAAGCAATGGAGCAGGTTGTCCAAAGCTTGTGCTACCTCCATGCTTGGACGTTTTCAAGATCAGACTGGACAATACCCTGAGTAACATGGTCTGAACTCACTGCAGACCTCGCCTGGAGCAGGAGGTTGGACTAGATCATCTCCTGAGGTCCCTTCCAACCTGAATTATCCTATGAACCATAACTGAACCCTCCCTTCATACACATACATAGGAACTGGTTTGACCCTGTTCTGCTGAGTCACATGGCTTTTCCATTCTTGAGATATTTCTCTTGCCAAACATCTTACCCCACAGCAAAAGAGATTAAAATAAAGAACGTTTTTTTCCTTATTTTTTTAAACATACTCGGATAGCAGTTCAGCAGCTGTCTTCCTACTCCATCATCTTCTAGAATTTTACATTGTTTTTCCAAGTTCTTTATAATAATTTCTACTACAAAACATAGATTAAGCTAAACCAGCAATAGAAAATGACTGACAAGAGTAGGCAATCACAAAGACAACAAAACCAGAGACAATGACAGTCATACTCCCTGAAATTGCCCAGTAATCATAATTTATATGATCAAGTAAGAATCTGAGTTTAAATACCTCAAGGCAACGTTATGAGGAACCAAACACAGGAAACACAGCATTAGGAATGCTCCATTAGCTTCAGTTCAGGACTTTCCCATAGCTGGTCTTTGAAGGGGCTCTTAGTAAACGACTATAAATCGCCAACAGTTCAGGTCAGGCACAAACCTATGCACACACAGCACTGCGCTGCTTTGTGGTTTGCAGGAATTATTCGCCAAGTCATGACCCAAATGAGATGACAAACACCATAGGGTAAGGAAAGCACAGCTTAGCTTTTGAACCGAACTTCGCAGATGCTGCTAGGGAATAAACTACCGACGGCTCAGAAATTTTCACTTGATTAAAACATAAGCCAGTAGCAACAGAAAACCTAAGAATCCAATGGATGCAGCTTTCAAGCAGGTTTTCTCTTGTTTAGTAAGGTGTGACTTAATTCCAGGAAACTCCTCGACTTTTATGCTTTGTGATCTTTCGCAACGGGCTTCACAGACAGCTTCCCTAGAGACATTACCTCTTCTGTTAGACAGAAGAAATACTAATGCTTGTAAAAGGAAAAGTGCTACATATTATTTACCCAAGACAGCAAGCATAGTCAGAACAGGTCTGCTTCAGTAAACTCATTCAGTATTGTGTCAATATCTTTAGTGTAAGATACATACATAGGGAGACACACAAAAGTACAAATGCCACGTAACTGGCCAACACTGTAGAAGATATAATCCCCCCCCTCCTTGTAAAACTAAACAAAATCCCACAACGGAACTTTACAAAGGAGCTGACAGAACAGAACGACAAAATTCAGTGCAAGAGCCTTACTCAGGTTTGGCAGCATTGCTGCTTCCAGTCCTTTTGTGAAGTGGATGGTGGCATCGTAGAGCTCCAGCAGCTTATTCAGCTTGGTTTCTTGGCCCGTTCTCTCCATGGCAGTGGTGAGGCAGACAGGGATGGAAGGCACCAACGCTCCCAGAGTTTGGATCAACAATACAGTCACAATTTCATGGGGGTTCTTGAAAACCTGTGGTAACAGAAAAGCTGTCAGCAATAGCACATTATGTCAGAGGAACACGAGAGGCACCAGACAGCAGCAGCTAGCTTCCAGAGAGCTCCACAACGTACAAACCACACGTCGCTGTCTCAGCAGAGACAGACTGTCCCACTCCACGCTGAGCAGGTCTTGCCTGTCCAGGGGCTGACACCTTCTCCAGCCCTCCTGAACGCATGCTGCTGCCCTGCTGAAGCAGCACCACTTCCAGGGGCAGCTGTGCTCGCTGCAGTCTCCCTTACGCCCTTGCCACAGAGACCTGGGCCCTGAAACGGAGGGACAGAGGACGCAGAACAGACAGGTTTGCAAATGCTGTCAGCAGAGAGGCAGGCTGCCATAACCAGGGAGTAAAGACTTGGGAGAGAAAGCAGCAGCAGCCCGACCTGGACTTTTTCACGCCCAGAACATAAAACTGTGCTCAGCATGTGCTTCTTTCTACTAAAGAATATAAAATTACCTACTGGTGAGAGACACTGGTACACGGATCAAGAAGATGACATTTTGTGCACTAACAGATCACAGGTTCCTCCGATGACATGAGCTCCCAACCAAAAGGGAACAAAAACAAATCTGAAAAACCTAACCAGGGGTAATAAAACACAAGAAACCTCTGCTATGACTGCAGGAACCTTGCTGGCCTAGCACACAGGACAGCCTGATTACAAAAGCCTAGGTCAAAGCGTATTATATGGTTGAAACCATGCTCTGAATACAGCAACCAAGAAACCAGAAGATCGGTATAGGTCAAAAACTGAATTCAGCAGAACACAGGCACCGTAGGAATTTGAAAAACCACCTGGCAAAAAAAGGCATTTGAAAACAGAGCACTCAGTCTACACAGGTGTGCTGGGAAACAACACATATATCAGTAAAATATGAAGAAACAGTACTACATCACAAGTCAAATGACTGGTCGGATAGGAAGAAGTCAGTCCTGGAAAGGCTAGAAAGACTGTAGTCAGTGGAGAACTTTTATTTCCATGTACCACCCTCAACTCCACTAGCATAAAATGCGTTACAGCCTTTTATTGTGACTTTTTTGCCAGCTATTCTCGCTCGTTTGCTTTGAAAGCTGGGATCACCACGGGGCTCCGGCAACAAGGTCGCCACGGACACTGAATAGCATGAAAAAAGTCCAAGAATTCTTCAGAAAGCAGAAGCAACACAGGAGACTGAGTGGCACAAGCTTTCTCCCATGTGTCATTTCTCTTTCACAATCCCCAGTTCAAAGAGTATCTGCTAAAATGTAAGCTGACATCTGACCTGTAATTCACACTGAATCATTAGGCAGAAAAAACACATTTCAAGCAAACACTGACCTCCTCTGCAGCCTAGCACTCCTCTGGCCTAGCACTTGCACCAGGCTTTCTAACAGGAAGATAAGAATCTCGTACCCTTCATGGACGAAAAACTCTTACAGGTTCAACAATATGAATTTATTTCTTCGTTTCACTAAAGGACAATAACTTTTTTTGGATCCTACATTATTCTTGGCAGGAAAGACAAGCGCACAGGGTCCAACATATCTTACACAGAGTGACATGAATCAGACCAATATGACCTTGAGGGCCTCCTCCAGGCCAAGTAATAAAGCAATTCAGGCATTCCAAATGTCTTGCAACACCAACAAATTAGATTCAACTTAAGATACAGATAAAAGTGATAAAGCAGCTTTAATGTCAATAACACAGCAACCTTGCTGTCGGTAGAACACCAGAAATCAAATCTTGTTTGCAAGAGCTGGACAAGAAACAGAAAGGAGGTTGCAGGCCCCGTCTTGCACTGATAAGGCACTGAGTACAACTCAAAGAGTGAGCACTGATGAATCACTCCGAGCTTTACGAGAATTAAGCGAGCGTGCCCAGTCCTGTCCTCTCCCACACACTGCACCGCTACTCCACGGTCACCGCACCTGTGTCGCCCACTGCAGCTGCGAGTGCCAGGTCCCAAGGAGCGTGTCATACAGTTCAGTCAACTGGCGATTCAAGCTTAAGTCACTTTGGCAAAGATCCTGCCACACTGCCACCAGCTGCACCTGCAAGGGCAATAAGAACCAGCCTAAGAGGAGAACTGACAGTCTGCAGATGTAGCTTCTGTTCTTTCGAACCAAGAACTTCCCACGCAAAGTACTTCTGCTAAAACTCAGTGTCCACCCTTGCTACTCTTCCAGATTTCAACATAACATTTCACTACAATTCAGCACCACAGAAGGAAATGACTTTCAGCATGAAGCAAGAGGCTTCTTAGTTGATTCAAAGATTTAATTAACATTGGTATTTTACTCATAAAATGAGACGGTAACTGATACCTCCACATAATAGTTGAAATACTTGGCAAGCCCTAGCCTTGCACTTAATCCTCAAAAGTCACAGTCATGAGAGAAATTTGAGGATCAGGTTATGGCTACAGAACTGTCTGGAATTCCAACTTTTAATCTTACCTGAAAAGAGTTTACAGAAGTCAGCAGCTGGCAGGTTGCAGCAATAAAGTTATTGCTGACACTGCCACATCCAAGAAAAGCAAAGCAAAACTATGAGGCACAGAGAAATCAAGCAGAACGCCCATATCCTGTGTCTGCTGCAGGAAGGAACACAAAGCCCTGAATGGAGAATTGCTCTTGAAACATGGGGAGTAACCAAAGTATTAAGAGCCAGAAAGAGAAGTCAGACGATGAAACGCGGAGAACAGGTTCCATCCTCCGTCCACGGGGAAAGGCACAACACCCAATGGAGCAGCTCCCCCTACGGTCCAAGGCATGCAAAAATGCAAATATTTATTCCTGCGTATTAAAATATTATCAAAATACCTACCTTGTGACATTTATAATAATAAGCAAGAAGCTGGGGCATCCGATCAATTTCAGTGAACACTTTAACAAAGGTTTTTGCCTGATCTAAACAAAACAGAATAACAGGCAGTTAAGAGTCAGTCTGCGGGGTGAGGGCGAGACATCAGTCTAACGGAGCAAGAGAACTCTTCTTCTAAGGGAGTACGCACAACAGCCTACACAGAAAGACACAGTTTCACCTTTTCCTTGCTTATCTTCTCAAATAGGAGCAGAACTGCCTCAAACCCACACTCAAACAAGAACAGGGAGCAGACACAGGGAACAAATCTAACTTCTTAAATTTAACCTCTTCACCAGCAAATGTACCTGGTATTAAAGACAGATAAAACCAGAGCATCTCCTAGAAGCAAATTATTATTTTCCAGAAATAAGCTGCTGTCTACAAAACTAGAACATACCTCATAAAGTCCTCAACTTTGCTTTCACCCCTCCTCAAGCAAACTAGCTGCCTCCAGACTGACTAACGGCGCAGCTGGCTTTCACACAAAGCTTTGAAACTCAAGTTCCTCACAAGTCTGTTTTGTACTGTAAGGGGGGTGACTATAGTTCTGTCCACAAAATACAGCTGGGGCCAGAGATATTAGTAACGAGACCTTGATTTTCAAACAGGACCCAAATAAACTAGAACACTAAGTAACTTGAAGTGCTCCTCATCTGGAGAAGTCACCAAATACAGGCTCTCCAGGGTAGGTTCACAGACTTGTACTGCATTTATAGGAGCTGGACTTCAGGAAAGAACATGACTTCACCACAAACAGAGAAACTCTCTTCAATGGGAAAAAAGCCCATGACTCCACGTGCCCAGAACAGATTTTGAAAGAGAATGCAGACAGTGCTTGAAGTGAATTATCCTGAACAGTATGCCCAAGCAAAGGACCTCGTAGCAGCAGACCTGCTGCCAGCAGCTTCCTTGCACCTGGATGTTTTCTTCAGTGAAGTACTCACAGGGCATATGAATATTCAATTTACTTTCATCCTAAGCAGAGAAAATATTCCAAACCTTCATCCTTTGTCTTGAATTTGTCTGTAAAGGGTAATGCAGTGCAGCAAGCAGGAAAAAGGCCCGGGATCTACTGTGAAGATGATGAGCACAGTCCAAGAAAAAAAGAAGCTGTGCAAAGAAGAAAAGCCAGAAGAGGAACAGGAGAGAGAAGAGAGAGATCTATGCAAAGGATTAAGCGCTTCTGTCAGAAGCACAGCACTTAGAGCTTCTTCCCTCCTCCGCTCCCTCCGGCCGTCTGCAGCCACGCGCTGCGGCACCTCGCCTTTACGTAGACGAGAACTCCAGAGCGCCAGGCAGCAAAGCACCGCAGCCCCAGATTCTCACTGGGACCTCCTGGTGCACTCAGATCAGAGCCAACAACCGAACAACTATTTTTCAGAAGCACTGTGACAGCAGGAGAGGGAAAGAGGAGCACACAGAACAGGCCAAAATGTCAAACTTTCCAAAGGAGAGTTTATAAAACAGCTTTTACAAGGTAGTAAGGCGTCAGCACGTTTCCAAACAAATCTCCTTCTTGATCACAACACCAAGCAGTAACAGAAACGCTCAGTAGCGCTACGATAATGCAAAACCAGAGGCCTTCTGCTTACCTGCACAGCACTTGGAGACCACCCATGGCATAACTGAACTATGACAGCGGGGCAGCCCTGCCTCAGCGCCTCCACCTCACACACCTACACGGCCTACAAAACCCGCTCGTATTTTCCTTATTTCCCACAGTGGCCACAGGTACACCAAAACGTAGGGAAATCAAAGACGCACTGGACTGCAGGCAGCTGCAGAGCACATGAACGTTTCATGGCGTCTGGCTCCACCAGAAAAAGCACACAGCCCAGCGCCAGGAGCCTTCAGGGCATAAAGCCCCCATCCAAGCACTGACAGCAACTGACACCAAGCGTACTGACCTACAGACTGGGAGTTAAAAGCAGCAACGATCTGGGGGCTGGCCATGGCCTCCAGTCGGTTCTTCAGAGCCTCAAGGTGCACACACTTCTCGGAGTAATCGGGCGTATCCACCAGCATAGCCAGGCTGCTCTGCATGCTTGTCAGCTTGGCCGAAATCACAGACACATCCTGCCACCAGGAAAGGCAACCCGGTTACTGAACACGACCTGGGAAAGCACTAATGCCTGTCTCATAATGACATTTTACAAATAGGTACACATTTTAGAGTCACTTCAAAAACCTGCTTTTAAACAGGACAAGGGGCAATGGGCACAAACTGAGGCACAGGAAGTTCCGTCTGAACATGAGGAAGAACTTCTTCCCTCTGAGGGTGACGGAGCCCTGGCCCAGGCTGCCCAGGGAGGTTGTGGAGTCTCCTTCTCTGGAGATAT
>Ga0181612_125515_pt1 | contig 18249 bp, 8 predicted proteins | sample HoacroProtozoa21_FD_119630 | JGI IMG/M metagenome (GOLD analysis project Ga0181612, IMG submission 119630) | Hoatzin crop microbial communities from Cojedes, Venezuel. Combined Assembly of Gp0051906, Gp0051904, Gp0051908
CATATGTTTTCAAAGTGCTCCAAATGCAATTTGTTTCCATAAGCATATAATCTGCACACAGTAGATAGGAAATTTGGAAGTTGCTACAAAGACTTTCTGGAAAATACGGCAAACGGTAATCTGAGAAGCAACTTCTCATGAACTTTAGAAAGCTTCCTTTTTAATTGGTTTAGATTCTGCTATGTACCATGACTTTCCCTTTCCAAAGGACCGAGTGACTAAGATATCAAGTAGACTAACAAGTTTTGGGGAGCCTGTGCGGGGGTTTATGTGTGTTTTGATTAGGTGTATGCAACATGCATGCAATATCTATTACTATGAACAATGACTATTTCTTTTTCCTGTGCCTTTTTCAAAATAAATTCCACTAAGTTCACATTCTTATATGGTCATGATCTTTGATAGCCTATCATGGTGGAAATATGCATATTATTTTACTTAATGGATATTCTGTGACCAAGTTTCAAAGAAACCACTGTGCAATAAACAAAAATGACCCCTAAATCCTATCGAGGGTGGACAGGGTTCAGAGCTGGACCCCCGAAGGAACTGGGATCACAGCGCTGTACATGGTGAACCATGTATGATGTCTGGCTTGATGTGTCTGGTCCCCAGGACCCCAAGTTAAGTGCCAAGTCTCCTTTTACAGTGCAGGAGAGTTAGACACCTGATAACAAAGGCTCAAACAACAGCACACTGATTCAGTATCTGCGGGACCTACCATTGGCAAGAGCATTTCTTTTAGGAACTTTAAAGGCTGGCTATCCAGAATGAAATCCACAACCCTAGCATCCCTGGAGGGTGCCTCAAATCATCAATTAACAGGCTGAGATGATCACCTCCCCTGTGGTCTGCAAAAGCGAAAAGCCGATGCGCAGAGGGAACAGACACAACAGCCACCACCACACCAGGGCAAATAGATCATCACAAGCAGGAGGCTATGTCGCTCACCTCAGGGTACCAGATGGCTTTGGGTGATGGTTCACGCTTCAGGAAGTATTTATGCCTTACCATTTTTCTTCTACATGAATTTCCTCCAACTTTCCTAGATCTCTATGATTTCCTTCTGTTTCTCCCCACTTTTGTGAGCAGCCCGACCTGCAGAATTTTGTGACTTCTCTTTGGTATTTGAAGAAACAAAGCCGTCCCTAAACCCTCTTAGCTGTCTATAAATGTAATTATCAAATGGCAGACAGAGGTTAAGGAAAGTGAATTTAGCTTACCAAGATTTTTCTGTAGTTATCAGATGATAGTAAACTAGAATTGGTGTTGCTCTGGAAGCTGTTTCTGTGCATTGAAAGGTGCTAGGCAAGCAGCAAGACCAAAGGTTATACACTTAAGTATGTAATCAGAAAGCTAGCACAGGACATTGAAAGTCTGTTGTGCTACTGTTTAACTACAGATGAGAAATAATAAGCACATAAAGTCCTAATGAAGGCGGAAAGACTTACAGGTGCTGAATTTCTTTGGAAAAAGTGACCAAAAAAAATCTCAATCCATACTGTGCACCACTTTCCCAAATGTCAGTTACAAATACTTATTTGTTCCTTCAAAACTGGTAAGAATCTGACTTTGATAAATATATGGGTTAAAAGCAATTGTGTAAGTTTAAAAAACAGTCTGAAAACCATATGCTTTTTCAGAAACATTGTGCAAACTCTTTCTCCTAAAATTTCAGATGATATAGAGATAAAAGGATTATGTACAGTAGGAACTCACAATTCCACCTGCCCTGCCCCATGTGAAGAAACAGATTATCCTACCACTGTCACATATTCAAGTTTTGGAGGAGAAAAAGCCATAAAATACTTTTCTGCAAACCTGAACAAAAGCCCAGAATACATTAGGTAATCATGTTTAATACCTTGTCTAATAAAGAAACGATCAATTACTTCTAAGTGTGCTAACAGAGTGTAAGATGTAAATGTGACCTTTTAAAAATATACTTTTATGTGTGGTATGAATAATGTTGTCTGTGAGATAAAATAATGTTTTAGACAAAACTGGTTAAGATTTATACATATTTCATATATACATATAAAATACTTAGATATGTCCAAGACTTGTGGGTGTCACGCAATAGATACTACGATTAAAAAGTAATGTTCTCAATTTCCTTCTGTCATTGATCTCTTATAATAAAGTTTTTTGATCTCTTCTGCAATTAAGAATAAAGAAAGGGCAGAGTTATCAAACCTATCCACAATCCACTTAAGCAGTCCATCCAATAGAGAAGACAAACCTTCACCCCTTCACAGCTGAAGTCAATGAACAACCTAAATAGATACTATATAAAGTTGTTCTCCTTTCTCTCAACCCATTCCCTAAGGAAGCTTCATAGCACTTAAGAGCTAGGTTTTATTGTAGCCGTAATGCCACAAGTTTATTAATCTTTATTGTTGTTAGTAGAATTCACTAATATTGTTTACATTATAAAAGTTATTTAGAACATATTTGTTACCATATTAATTCTCATGAGGTAGTAGAAGAATGAAATAGCACGGCTCCCTCTGTGTGACTGAAAAGACTACACAGAAAAAGTAAGTAGGTCTATGCCCAAAGAGGGGGCCTTCTAGTGTGAACATGTCTCAACAGTATTGACTACACATTTTATCCAGGAAATAGTGTTAGAACTTATGTTATGCGTAGAGCTGTGTCACTCAGTAGTAGTGCTGAACTGACATAATCTGCATACTTTTAAATTTATAGAAGAGGTATCACATATGCTTGTGTGTTAATAGAGCACATGTCTTACTGTTGAAATTTAATAATAAATTGATGCCAGATTTCCTTGCAAACACAAGCTTTATATATCCAAACCCAGAATTATTTACAGATTTTTTTGCTGGAAGGATAGAGTCTAGTTGTCAAAGAGCATTTAATACAGTGTCATAGACTGAATCACTCACAGATGTAGATGTTAGCAATACAAATAACTATTAAGACAGGTGTTACATGAACTCATAGTATCCACAACTTCAAAATGTTTATAAAGAACTGTAGAAAATTTGGCTAATGAAATATCTGTGAGTATTTCATTGTTTCAGTGACATCAGTTTTCTCACTCTTGAAGCCATCAGTCTGCAAATGAGCAGGAACTGCACAAATCACAGAATAGTTGGAGTTGGAAGGGACCTTTCAAGGCCATCTAATCCAACTCCCCTGCAGTTAGCAGGGATGTCTTCAACTAGACCAGACTGTTCAGAGCCCCATCCAACCTTATCTGGACTGTTTCTAGGGATGGGGCATCTACCACCTCTCTGGACAACCCACTCCAGTGTTTCACCACCCTCACCATAAAAAAATTTCTTTCTTATATCTAGTCTGAATATACCCTCTTTTAATTTAAAACCATTACACCTTGTCCTACAGCTACAGGCCCTATTAAAAAGTCTGTCCCCAATGAAGATTATGAAAATTAAACCTGTCATTATATGCAAAAGACATTAATGCTTTAAGGATGTTTTATCTTTGTTGATTATTTTATTGTCTGTAAATGTCATGCGCAACCCAGCAATTATTCAATTAAGCAAGTGAAAATACAGAACATTCCCCTGTTACCAAGCCTTACCCAATAGGAATCCTTCCCACGTATTAATGAGTACATATTCTGAACTATAAAATGTAGAGATCTACTGATTTCTGAAGATGTAAGAAGGGAAAAGTTAAATATTTATTGGATAGTTCTGCTAGCAACTCCATGACAATGGTAGGAAGTCTTATTAACAGAAGCCATGAGAAGATTTTTTTTATTACTCGGTGCTACCTGAATTTTAGAATTCTAACCTAAAGAGATAGAAGTGATCATTTTGTACATCAAATACTTTATTTTCAGTGAATATTCTTAAACAGCTCATTATCATTGTCAAGCAAAAAAATCTGTAACTGTTCAAAGTTCTGAAGAATAATTACTACTTTTATTTTTAAAGGTCACAACATTACGTGTGCCATCATTTTTTGTGTCTGTTTTATTCCATAACTGTTATGTTTATATTCTATCTAGGAGTTAAGCAGAATCCTTCTGTAGACACAGTATCATAAAGATCAGCTCTTTATTCACACTGAGTCATTCCACAGGTCTTGCTCCAACTGCGATTTACCTACTCTTCCACTATGCAGCAGGCATAAATATAATTAGGTAAGCAGAGGATAGAACTAAATACCTGAGTACAGGACAAGGGCTCTTCTGCAGAAACATGTTCATTGAAGTACACACAATTAAATACGCAGTTGCACATAAATAAGAGTGGTAGACTACACCTCCGAGCACGGTAACCACTGTAGGTCAGGATGCTCGACACTTCTGCTCACTCTTATCTCTGCGATCCTTAAGAAGTACGAGTCAGTCTCACAGACAGACCTAGAGTTACTTTTCCAACATAGCCTGAAGATCTACTCCTCTGATAAGCTCCCGTTATAACTGTTGTTATTAGGAAACTTCTTTATTTTTTTTATGTTGGTCACCTAACTCATTTTGGTAACTGTCATGTGGCTGTTCTTTAAAAGACACCATCACTCTCTCTGAACTCAGTCCATGTTGACAGATGTTGGTAAAAAATGAACAGCACTCCTAATTGTCTCAAGTAATACTGTATGTATTTGTCATTAGGCAGAACCTTGTGTGTATTGACATTAAATATCATGATCTGAGCTACAAAATAACACAGCAGCAGAAGGCCTTGACTATATCTGAGTTGCTTGGTATGTGAAAGTTTAATATTTATTTGTTGCTGATTTTTAATTAAAAATTATTAACAGGTTTGTTACTCTCCCCCCTCCTGAGTCATAGGCCATGTGGGCTTCTAAAGAAAAAGCAACCCCTTTTACATTATAATGGTATTAATCATGTCTGCCTCATGCTCATTTTTGATACTATCTCCTGCCATCCCATTAAACAACCTGCAGTATGGACAGCAGCTGAGAGTAAGAATTAAGTTTGGCACTAGTTTATGGCTATATCACACGCAGGATTGCAAGAACAGTGAAGTTCACAGGATTTGAAGGGGAGAGGGAGATTTTGGGAAGGAGAAGCAAGAGAACAGTTAGAAAGGCATAGAATTAGGAAGTATTTTAAGTATCTGTTTCACAGTAGGATGTGTTGTGTTGTACTTGCTTTGCTTAGAATTTTAAGAAACACATTAGTCTTCTCCAATAAACATTCTTAAGAATATTAATTCTGTTTTCTTAAAGTGATAGATTGTGTATAATGAATGTATTTAACACTTGAATCCGGCAGAACTTTGTTTGCTTGCTAGACTAAACCAAATGCTTAGGATGACATATGTTTATTTCCTTCTATTACAGCTGATGTAGGTGGCCAGCTTGGATTGTTTTGTGGCGCCAGTATGATTACAATCATAGAACTGCTGGAGTATGTTTTTACTAACTTCTGTTGGATGTGCATCTTTCTTCTATTGAAAGCTCCTGAAATGCCTCAATGGAATAATCCATCCCAGAACCAGCCAAAACACAAGGACAAAAAGATGGGAATACAAGAATGTTAGTGGCTTGCAGAAGCACAAAACTAACTGTTTCTGCAACTTCCCTTCTTTTTTAAGGGATAAAAAGGAGACCATAATATTTTGCATGGAACCCTTCCCTGCACTCCTTATTCTTCCTGCTTCTTTTATTGCCTAGAGCTATTTAACTGTGCTAGATATCTCCAAAGAGTGAGCTTTGGAAAGTCTCACTTTCTTCCTCATCTATAGAAAAATATAATATTTGCCTAAAGTTTTATTTCAAGAATTACCAATGTTTTTCAAGTAACATAGCAAGAGATACTGTCATACAACGCAATTTAGTATTTCTGACCCAGTTTTTATATTTTGTATTTTGAGTGAAGAGAAATAATAGGCATGCCAAATTAACGCACGCGCCAAGTTTCTTAACCATCATAAAGGTGGAGCATCGCCACGCTGAAAAAGCAGATTCCTTATTAATGACAAAGTCTTTGCTAGTAGGTTACTATGATTACATGTTCCAGTGAAGGATATCATAGCTTTCTTGTCAGAATCAGGAGTGTGCCTAATAACATTAACTTCTACAGTGTATTATCTGTTTGTCTGAAACACATAAAAAAATAAATCTCAGGAGCCTGCCAACTACTCTACATACAAATCATAGGGAATTCGAGTGGATGGCAAGCGGGCAAACATAGGCCAAGTTCAACGGTTAATGTCATGAAAGCTGATAATAAAGACTAAGGGCTTCATCTAAGTCTTACTAAAAATCAGTGAGAGCAAGAATTTTGTGGCTTTGGTGCTGAATCAGGCTTCCTGAAAATTTAATCATTTGAAATTGTTCAGAAAAGCTTCTCTGGCTTCCTGTGTCCATGTGGGCCGATGGAGCAGTAGCAGTTTAGAGGCTTATGTTTATAAAGAAGAATTTGGTTATTAATTAACTGCCAAAGATGTGCAATAACGTAAATAGACACTCCCCTCCCCCACACACACTAAAGCTCATAGAACAAGAAGCGTGCACTGGGGCGTTTATTTGATCTTTTTTCTTTATACGTACAATATCTTAGCAAACAGCATAGCCATTTAAAAATATCACAGTTAATATTTTCACTTTATACAGTATCTTTAGTACATTTCTTTCTCTAATAGGTCTCTGAATACAGTTCTGAAAAAATCCACACTTGCCAGAGTCTATCAGAGTTTCTATCAATCAGAGTTTTTGATGCATTTGGAGGTGCCAAACAGAGCCTGGATAGAAACCCTTTAGGAGAGGTAGACACAAAATCTTGGACAAGATGCACCAAAGACTAAATTTAAGACTACAGGACAAAGGATTATCCCAATTTGAAGCTGACTGCTATTCAATTAACTATACATAACAACAGTAGATAACTCTTTATTTGAGAACTTACAGACAGTTGTCTCGACCTCAGACTAGCACTGTACAGACTGTGCTAATCAAAACATTTTTACATTAGAAAGCTCACAAAGGCTACAACATTACACCTTCTGAACCACCGCTCCCCAGCCGGTGCTGGGGCCCTGCAACCCTCAGTCAGCCCAGGAGCATGCCTCTGTACTCTTAAGTAACATAAACGTTGCGCCTGAGACTCCAGGTAAGCCATTAGCCATAGCCACCCTCTATAATTCACACTATTCTTCCACACCATCCACTCCAATTCAGCAACTAATAATGAACTAGTTTCTACAAAGAAAGTAGTAAGTGTGCTGACTAAACAGGCAAGTCCTTAAGGTTAGATATCAAGTAGTGAAAACGCTACCATTTGGCCATCATTGGCAACTGTTTCCCTCCAACGTGAGCCCTAAGATAAGCGATTTAGGAAATATAGAAATGTTTTTGCTTCCTAGGAAGAAATGCCTTGATTTTACTCCTCAGTAACTGCAGGCTTGAGAGACCTTAACGTTAACTTAAAGATTTTTGCTCCACTTCTTTTTATTGGTCATTTCTGCTGGGATTTCCCCCCCTCCCTCTTACTAAGCGTACACACACATTTGCAACAGCAGCCATACAAAAAGGTCTCTCTAACCCCGCTGTCTGAGGTGCGTATTGGCCAATGCAGCGGAAGAACGGAAAGAACAGAGCAAACATACTGCAATATTTCTCTGAAGATTTCTCCCAGCCTCGAACAGTTTGTAGCTGTGGAACCCCTGAGCCAGAAGAAATTACATTTTTGGAAGTGGGAATCAGGTATTATCTGGCTTTTGGATAAAAAGAAAAGCAGGGGAAAGATTAAATACAGTGATCTAATACACCTCGTATTTCAGAGATCAAAGGGGTTTGTAGCTATCAATCACAATGATTTTTTTTGTTTGCTTCTACTAATAAGGGCTAAATAACAGCAAACTGGTATTGTAAGGATTAAACAAAAGAACACTGGTATTCTTTCTACTGTGCCAAATGCAGTGGAGCACAGAACGTGCTAAAGAATCGGCAAAAAAAGCCAGTTCTCAAAACAGAAGGTTAAATTAAGCAAAGATGCAAGTACAGGACTAAAAAGACTTTTGCTTACTCCACTGACTTCGGACAAGGACAGCTGAAATCACTGCTTGGTTACAGATTCTTCCAACATACGTGGCAGAAGGAGCTCTGAAGAAAGCACAAAAACTGATGTTCTGCCCAAGGCCAAGCGATAGCCTGAGACTTTTTTTTTCAGCAATGGCTTGTGATGAGCTTATATAAAGCAACTGGTTCAGCAGCACAGCTAAATATAGCAAGTGTGCTGTGCAGCAGAGCAGAACTAAGGGTGCTTTTGTATTTTGATGTACGACTACTGTTCTATTAAGGCAACAGAATTTTAAAGAGTTTTAAGAAACTAATTGGCCTTACTGGATAGGTAAAGATGACATTATCTGTAAGAGCAGCAGAAGCAAGATATTTTAACAGTTTGATAAGATCGTCTCCCAGTTTAACATTACTTTGCTGTTTATTTGGTTGCTTTTCCTTTTCACAAGTGTGCATCCATGCTCCAAAGACAGATATCAGCAAGCTTTCCCCATGCTAATTGTTTGATTCCAATATGTTAATCCTAACAGTGAAGTTGGTGACATGATTGGGAAAGTGCCCTCGGGCTAATTCTAAATCCTTGTGTGATGTGCACAAAGAGAGACAACGCAGAATTTTGCAGCTAGAAACACATCAGTCCGAAGATGACACCCTCTAACTGGCCCAAACTAGCAAGTGTTACACAACTAAAATTAAAATGGAACATTTTAAAATGCATGCTGCAAACGTAATTAATGGTTATTTAACACTGTAGAGAATATCATGCTTTTGCATGCAACATTTTCTGAAGAATGGAGGAAGGCAATTGGGTTCTGTGGATAACAACCTGTGTTTGGTTGCTCTGGATTCTATGTCCATAGAATATTGTTATGTTGTCTTATGCATTGTATTCATTTACACGCCCTTGGGCAGCAGATCTGAGTATCAAAGTAGCTCCTGGTACAAGGAAGGCAGCTTTATAACCCATCAGACAGACAACCTGCCATGACAGGACGGGGTGGGGGCTGGAGATTGTTAAAGACTTGCATCTCAGCTTTTGACAAGTTTCTTCAGCTCATTTCCTTTCTTCTTCTAACGAAGATATTTCACAAGACTACTACTGCAATATATGTGGCAGGCATCTCTAAAGGAGGTAAGGATTTATTCAGGGAGAAAGTGCAATTTTGGCCAAAGGGCTTGGAACGCAGGCCTGGCACTCGCTTGTTTGGCAAAGCAAAACGAAGACAGAATGGCCTGTAGAGGAGAAGGCTTCCACAGCAGATTGATTCACTGCAGCGCCTGACCAGCAGGTGCCCCACTTAGCTTAGGCTTCGCCTGTTCACAAGCTGCCTCCTCCGTGGAGTTCATTTCTCTGCATCTATCACGGAATTACTCAGTAGCACTTGAGTCAGATTATTTCCCTCTGATTAATAATGTGCGAGCTGAGGCAATATTTCAAAGGAGTTGCTGGCAAACCTGACATTACTTAGCTTGAACTGAGTGACAGCGTCTTTGACACACAATGTTTACACTAGTTTCTGAGGAAAACAAAGAAAAACATACAGCCATCCCCATTCTACATCAAAATAAGCTGATCAAAGCATCTCTTAAGGAGCTTACAAAAGACAGCTGATTTATTGTTGCTTGAGAAAGTATTGGTTAAGGTAAAATAAGAATCTCCTTAACCCTCACAAATTCTTTAAGCTGAAACTACACAGGAAAAACCTAATATCCCTATACAATCACTCAAATTTGAAAGTAGATAGCGGAGTCCATCCTCTAGCCCCAACACAACTGCTGGCACTGTGTGAATCTGGTGCTGGTGAAACTTCCAGAAGGCAGTATTTCTCACCCAAGAAGTGCTCCGTGGCACAATGATACAGCCCCTTAGTTTCTTACAGCTCCTTTCCAGTTTAGCACTGCTCTGGGGTTGCTCCATATTTTGGAAAGTCAAGGATCATCATGCGACTCTAAAAAAATCCCAGACCAACATAAACCACAGCAGTTCACTCATACTGCCTGTCAAAGTACACAGTGCTTTAGAAGTGTATATCCTTTATTACGCTATAAATATTAGTACATCTAGTTACTGTAACTGTATCCTGAGTTAAGCACATTCTCAGGCTGACAGCTGATGTGCCTATTAAACTCAGGATACAGGAAATGTCCCCAAGCTCGTATTGGAGTCATTACTTACTGCAGTGTTGAAACATGACTGGGTTATAAACAATAAGCTCTGTATGAATGGGATACTGCTATAGATCCAGGGCTGGCATCCCATCTCATTGATGCTGCTTATGGCCATCCTCGTCCTGTTAACCCTCTTGCACTGTCCCTTTATCTGCCAGGAGGAGCTCACCTCTGCCTACCCCTCACTAGAAGCAAAGTCATCACAAGAGGCAGCAAAGTTTCTTCGGAAGAGCAGAAACTCCGGAACGGCCCTTCCCACTACACACACAGCCAACATCCAAACAGGGGCTCCCTACCCGCATCCTATCTCAGGACAGGGATGCTCAGGGTGATTTTTACTTTTTTAATTTTTTTTTTTAAACATCTTCCGGGATCAGGAGTGCTTTTACAAACTGTAGAAGGGGGAGAGAGAGTCATCCACACTTGTAGCTGTTCTTTCCAGAATGAAATACTAAAGCCCTTCTACCTCTAGGAAAGTGTGTCATTTTGCTACATACAGCCTGGTTAAGTGCATATCTAGTTTTGCCTTGGTAATTGTGGGGTTTCCTTTCAAAGAAATGATCCTGAGCCTTAGAAAATTGAGTAATACTTCCAGTACAATTCAGGGTCCTTGATGAAAAGAAGATTTATAGCCCTCATTATGATTGTTAGTGTTTCTCCCTACTTTGTGACACTTTCAAAGCCACTCTCCACCTAGCCAGTTGTTTTGAGTCAAAGTCATGAATACCCAGATTTACATACATTATGTCCCTCGTGGGTCTCCATGTAAGCACAGCGCTGGGTTCCCTTATCCATTCCACCTATTGAAGACTTGGCTAACAGGCATTAAAGGCAGGATTGATAATTATATATTTGACCATTGCTGAGGTACCCATCACATACTTAAAGGCTTCATTTTAAACTGTGAATCAACTGGGGATAAGAAATAAGAACAGTTACAAGAAGGAAGACTTCTGTACACAAGCTGTGAAAAATGGAGGCTTCTCAGGGTTGCACACATGCCATAGAACATGCAAAAATTGTTGATTAAAAACAAAATTTGCTTCTGGTGGTGTTCAACTCAACCCATAAGCCTCCCACAAAAATGACTCAATTCTTAGTGCCGTTTCCGTAAACGATACTCCCAATAACTTTAGCTAAAAATTTTAATATAACCTCTTTTCCTGGGGTAACCAACAGGTCTTTGCATGCAGTAGCTGCCAAAGAAAACACAGAAAGCCTGCTACCACTCCTGGCTAATAGGACTAGTCCTGGATCCCTGGAATATTTTCCTTTTGGTCACCTGGCCCACTATGTTTGCAACCTGAACAAATCCTCAATGTTTCTAGCCACTGTCTACAGGATTAATATTATTCGTTACAGACTTGATCCAGAGTTCAGTGGAAATTTTCCAACCTAAAAATGCCAAACAATTTCAGATCATGCCCCTGTAAACTTACAGTTCACTTACAAATTGCGCATGCTGTAGTCTGGAAGAGTGACATTACGTCTTGATCATTTACTGTAGCCTGAATAAATGGAAATTTTGGGGGTTATTTTAGTTCAAACTTCTGAGCAATGTATGAATAAAAATAGCAAAAAACATCCCATGTGAAACAAACCAGATATGAGAAAAAACAACTATTTAACTGGAGAAACATGACAAAATGTTTGTTTTAGGACTAACTGTAAGAAGCTATTCACTGTTGAAAAGTGAAAAACTAGCAAACAGTAACAAGTAGCAAAAAAAACCCAAAAAACAAAAAACAGGCAGAACTGTTACTAAGAGATCTACGTAATTCTAAAAACTCCTGAGGGAAACAAAGTCATCGTGCAGTACAGCACCATCTTTCAGAGACTTCCTTTTTCCTGAAGAGTAAGTTGCTAGTTGCTCTCTATTTTCCATTATCCCAGTTCAGATGAGGACTCCACCATGTGGAGAGAGCTTCACAAGACGCGGACCCTGTTCCAAAGGCCCTTCAGCCTTAGAAAACTGTGTCTGCCTCGTCCCCCAATTCAAAGCACCGAATTCAAAGTGCCCAAGTGTTTCAAGACACCACTTCAAATGGTCAGATAGGAAAGTGGGGTAGGTAGGCAACAGCTATTACCTGTTCCCTCATTCCTGCTGCTTGCAAAGAAAGCTTCGATGTCTCAACATAAAACAAATGGCCTAAGTAGAGAGCAGGCAACAGCCCCAGCCCTGCCATGGTGCCAGGCGTGACTGTCCCTGAGCCTCCCTGGCCAAGGCAGGCACGTTACACACCCGCTGCGCAAAGACGGGGGGACAGAAATGGTCTGGAATTGTGTTGAACAGCCCAGCTCCCTGCCGCCCCGTCGTTTCCATGACATCTTTGAGTTTGCTCCAACAAATATTAACCCACATAAGCTCTGCTGGGGACACTAGGAAATACCTGATTACAAGGTTTGTATATAAATCTGGAGACAATCTATTCATTCTTTATTGATGATACATGACTGAATTCTCTCCAGTTGGCACTGCCAGTTTCTGCATATCCTATGAGAAGTTTTCAGTACAATAAGCCGATAAGAAAATTTCAGCAGAAAATTCTGTTTGGAAATCAAGAATATTAAATAAGCAAGTTAGTAACTGCATTCAATCCCAAAGATATGCCCAATAGGGGAAACGAGCTCTTTGGGGAAGAGAAATTGGCAGTTTTCAACAGAGTATTCCTTGTCACACTTCTGATGAGAGGTATGGTTCATACCTCTGAGGAAGACCAGAAGGGCTGAGGATCCAAACAGTACCTGTGCCAAGGAAAAACCTAGACATTTGCTTTCTTTCTTAACCTCTGTGTCTTTCCTAAGACCAAACAGGAAATACACCTTCTAAACACAGAGCCTGCTACTGAGTTTGCACTCAGCAATGGAGTTTGGCTCAGTTAATTAACCCTTACAGGAGCTTTCATCACACTCTCACAGTATAAAGTCAACAAATATATTTCAGAATTCAACTGCATAATTCTGACATCGTTACTGGGCACCCTAGGGCTGATCTTGAAATCACGTAAATGACTGATCAGTTTGTGCAGGTGTTTATATTCTTTGCTCTATCGAGGGCACAAAAACACGCAACAGTCACTTATCAATATGGATTTCATTAACAAAACAAACCTGTGCAGTAGTGGTTAAAGCTAGCCAAATTCTGGAAGGCTACATCCAGGATAAAACTTTGACTACTTTTTTTTTTCCCCAGTCTCCCTGGCTGGATTTATAAACAGTAGGTTACCCAAAGGCTCTCTGCTTTCTAACGATCACCTGAGAGATGCTGAGGGTTGTTTTCTGAGATTATTCAGCAATCAGTCATCAGGACAGAACAACTGCCCTGCTAAGAAAGCTGAAAGAAGCAGGGATTTCTATCATGTATTCTGACCACATGCATTTGGCTATGTATTACTAACAACAGATTAATGAAATAAAGCATATACAGGACTTGTGAATTAAAATGAATGCTTAGTTCACATGCATCAACAGATGACTATTTGCTCTAAGGAGCATGAAGGACAGCAGAACAGACAACAGATACCAGGCAGCTCTCAGACTCACAAAACAAAGCAAGAATTCCTTTGGCCATACTTACAGAATCAGTTAGTGCCCAACTTCCCTCCCTCTTTTTTTTGTTAATAGTCAAAAAGCAGAGAATCTTTGAGTGCTGATGGGGAGAAAGCCCTTGGAGGGACCACAGCCCCCAGCACCTTGCATGCCAGTTCCCCTCACCAGGTCCCCCACACCCACAGAGCCACACTCCCTCTGCTACAGGGCAAGGCAGGTGCACATCACACGCTGCTGCTCATGGCAGCACCTGAACAATGAGAGGTGACCAAAGGAGGCCTCGCACTCAGAAAGCAATCAAGTCTCCTTCGCCCCGCAGCCTCCTGATTATCTGTTCCACCTGCCACTGTAGGGTGGCTACAGGCACCCCTGATGTGTGCTGGTGGATGGAGGCTGTTCCTTTCATCACCTAACTTTCTGCTCATGTCCCTATTGCCTGATTGCTACTAAATTGTTTTTGCACCAAACCACACACTGACAGGATTCACCCACTTGCATATCAGCCAGAAGAAAGCTGCTTTTTTTGTTTTCCCATGGGCAGGAAGTTTTGAGCATGTGTTTGTTGTTTCGGAGCAGGAGATGTTCCAACCTGACCCAGCTACTGCAGTTAGTAACGCTAAGAACATACGGATGTTTTCAAGTACAGCAAGCAAGTAAAACAATTCTGATAAGTGCAGCCCAAAGTTCGTATCTGTGTTATTGAGATTAATAGAGAGGAAAGGGAGTTGTTACAGAAACAGATGAGGGACAGGAGCAATGAATCTTTAACATTGGTCCATCCAGTTTATCCACAGCCTCATAATTAAAGATTGTGCAGTAATTTGAAGATGACAGAACTGAAGAACAGAACAGAAGCATCAGACTCAGGGGCTTTTGGCATACTCAAGGTATGAGCAACAGTCTGGAAATAATATTATATTAATTTTTTTCTTTTTTTGCAAGTATTTTCAATCCTGTCTCCAGTTCAGATGGCTTCAGTAACGTTTTAATGGAACATTTTCTGTATATACACCAGTATTTGACCTGTCTGTGGTCAAAATGGACATAAGGCACAGAAACAGATGTATAAAATGGACTACTCTGCATTGGGAATAGTACTGTTGGTCAGTAGAACGTAGCAGAGAAGTGACCACTCCGCAGCAGAAGCCACTCCTGAAGTGCTGACAAGCTCTTTCAGACAACTAATTCCAATAACGGACCAGATAAATGCACCACGGTAATGCCCTAACATAACTTTGTCTTGCAGCAATGCTGCAGTTGCCACAAGTCTCCAGGTTCATGAGGGCAATACAATAGGCCGCTACGCAAGTGGAAATGACACAAACGTTCTTCTGTGAGAAACTAGCCATGAAGTATGAAATGAAATGAAATGCTTAGAAGGATGTGGCGTCTTTAACAATTCAAACAAACAATTATCTCTTAAACTAGGATCTACTTTGTAACAAGTTTTAGTTACTTCTGGGGTACTCTTTGTCTAAGAGCTTCCTGCATAGGTAGTCATGGGAATACTGTGTGCTGCCTGGGAAGTTTAACTCACTTCTTTTGGATTGGGGTTGTTCCGCAACAGTGTTGTTACGTAATCCTCACCAAAAGAGTCTCCAAAGATCAATGGCATTTTAAATATTTCTTATGCATAGATAGATAGAATAATAGATAGATAGAATGGAATAGTTTATGTTCATCTAAAACACTAGGTTATGTCACATTCTTTTACACACGGCAGCTGTTACAATGCAAAGCATTGATGTGTTCACCAGAGGCAAAACGTCTGGTTTGTGTCTCCCTGAAGTAAAATGTAATGAACCACATGATGTATGTTTTTTAAATAACATTAATACTGCCAGTACTAGAAGAACCGACCACAAACATTAAACTGACGTCTGAGGTCCAAAGCAGGGTTAGAAGAAGTCAAGAAGGGAAAGGCTTGTCATTTTCTTGGGGGCAGTGGGAGCAGGCAGGGGTAAAGTAAGAATTCAGCACTTAGTAGAAACAAAGCCAATGAATCAAAATGATGGACAACGTCCCTCGATGGCTATGCAGCATGGTTTGGGGACCGTTCCCCCTGAAAATATGTTTCAAGTAAAAATTGAGGTCGAGCCTCTGACAAAGGTAAAGGTCTGATTGCTAAACCAGCACTTTTGTCCAGCCAGCCTCTTTTCAGCCTTACAAAATGAGCAATGGAAATTAATATCTCTAACTCTGTACTTTGACACATCATTATGTGTCAAAACACGCAATTGCTTTCAAAATTAATTTCCTGTGTAACAAAATTGACCTTTGTTTTCTTCCAGCAGCCAAAGCAAAGCAGCAGCTACTTCCACAGTCTTCCTTAGGAGGAGAATTGAGTATATCAGGAAAGCAAGTTCTTCCAACGGCTGCTGACTTTAGATTTTGCAGTCTGTATGCCACCCTTGCTACTCTACGTAAGAGTGTACAGTACACAAATGGGTGCAGAGTCAAGGGCGTCTGTCTGGCCAGTGATTAATTCCTTATCTTCTAAGCAGGAGTACTGGAGGCACAGCAGAGAGCTAACTGCCTGCTAGTCAGGAGAAAGTCAACAACAACTAGCCAGATGACCCTGTGCTTCTTCCCTAACAAACATCAGCAAGGTCCTGCTGCCTCCAACCAAAAGCAAGCCTCCAGCACCCACGGTAAGTCCCTGGTCTCCAGGCTGATGGCCAGCTGCTTCTCTGTACCCCTTCGCTCGGATGGCGGCAGCCGGGGAGGTTGGTGAGACCCCGGAGGGGCACAGCCCTGCACCCACAGTGAGCTCTTTGCCCCTTCCCTGTCCGGCAGCAGAGTCTCTGCCCTGTGATTGCAGATCAGACTTCTGGGTGCCTAAGAGAAACATCTGCAGTCCTACGAATGATCTCCAGCCATGATCCATCCGTGGAAGTGAAGTATCCCTATGTTCTGTGAATTTACCGGCTGCCTTCAACGAGAGTTTCGCCTGGGCATTAGTTGCGAAGTCTTACGTGAGACAGCTAAGGGGACTGCAGTGCCTGCTGTCGGTAGAGGCGACGGCCCACGACACCGGCAATCAGCCAGCAGGACGCAGAGACAACCTCCGCCCGACAGGAACTCTGTGCAGTATGTGTTCACGTCACAGCCTAACAAACATGGAGTAACTCGGCACCAAACACACCAGCGTAGTCAGTTAGCTCCCCTTTTCCAGGGAAAGCTTTGTCTTCTAATCGTGTATAAATACATAACAAAAATTAAAACACCATAGGGTAAAACTGTACAGTTCACAGTACCTTCTTCTATAGACTTCAATTAAAAAAAAAAACCCAAAGAAAACAGACACATTATTTCTTCAGGCAGCTCCTGCTCCGCCCTCGGACGACCTGTTGGAGAGTGTTGATGTCTTTTCTGCTGGGGTCAGGGCAAAGCAAGGCCCTACTGTCACTCTTTCTCAATGTTTTATGTGATACTTTCCCCTTAACCACTTTTGAGTTGCTGCCCAAGAAAAATAACTCTTCCTGCTAAAAATTAATTAACAGCCCGGACTAGGTGAGCAAATGTCTTCTCAAAACACTCCTGCCAATGCTGTGGTGCTTCAGCAGATGGCGTGGACTGCCAGGCTGAGCGCGGGGCCACCAGAGCCAGCGCAGGGCTGCAGGACTGTATTTGGGAACCCAAGCCTCGCACCTTCTGCAAGACAAACACAGGCTCAGCATCCAACCTGACTGCCTCCCTGCAAGTTTCAGCTGAGAAAGGGTAGGATTTCCTTTTCTAAAGTGTGTTCTTCCATCTGTTTTGTGATGACTTTACAAAGCGAATTGACACTGTTTTTCGGAATTTTACCCCGGTGGTATCATGGTGGGACATGCAGACACCTCTCAGGCAGGATCACACGCAAAGCAACCCCTACAGCTTTATGCCATCAGCCTTGCAGAGCTTTCAAAACCTGACGCAACAGTCCAATGTGATATCCTTTTTGTTTTCTTCAAGGCTGTTGTAACATTCTACATAGATTCCCTGATATTATTGTAGCAACAAGGGGAGAAAATATGAGCACCCTGCAGCATTCAATTAGAAAACATGACATCATCTGACACAGCGCAGGCTCTTCCATTAGGCAAGAAGGAACACAAAGACGGGACTAGCAGCTGTGCCAGTGAAGAGCTACCCAGTCAGATTTGTTGGTTGGCTACTGCGTGATCTGCCGTGCTGCAGCCACTCTTAATTTTGCAGGTTCTTTCTGAACAATTTATTGGAGAGTTTTTAGCCTGTTGAGGCCAGAAATAAAGAAAGCGTAATGAGAAAAGGAATCAGTGGCTTTTTAAAGTGTTGGGTTCCCTTTGGCTCTTTTTCACAGGCTATGGTACTCAGTCACAGAATGTTCGGGGTTGGAAGGGACCTCTGTGGGTCATCTCATCCAACCTCCCTGTCGAAGCAGGGTCACCTACAGCAGGCTGCACGGGACCTTGTCCAGGCGGGTCTTGAACATCTCCAGAGAAGGAGACTCCACCAACTCCCCGGGCAGCCTGTTCTAGGGCTCCGTCACCCTCAGAGGGAAGAAGTTCTTCCTCATGTTCAGGTGGA
>Ga0181612_144626_pt1 | contig 18249 bp, 10 predicted proteins | sample HoacroProtozoa21_FD_119630 | JGI IMG/M metagenome (GOLD analysis project Ga0181612, IMG submission 119630) | Hoatzin crop microbial communities from Cojedes, Venezuel. Combined Assembly of Gp0051906, Gp0051904, Gp0051908
GCTTCTTTTCAGTTCTACCTTCCTCTTGAGTGCTTGTATCCTTTGAATCTGTGTTTTTCAAAGGTATTTAGACAACCGAGTCCCAACAAAATTACTAGTTTTGAAGAAGTAGAGTTTAGGTTTTTGACATCTCAAAAAAGACAATAGAGGCGTCTTGTCTCAGGTAATTGTAGTGCTTAGACAGTTGATATTTACCTCTAAGATCACTGCAGAAAAATCTGCAAGACTAATTGATGGAAAAAGGACTTTTATGGCATGGCTCACCTCAGTTATTTTGGAAAATAAGGCTGGATTCAGTTGCCTAAAGAAGGATACCTTGTGTTGTTTCAAGTTCAGTGGGTGTTCTGTCTAACCTCCCTGACACTCCAGAATCTCCCACCAAGTCCTGTACCGTATCTCTCAGTGATGTGTGGTTATCTTAGTCTGTGATATCTCAGATGGCACTTGAAGCGAATGTTTTGGCAAACAAATTTCATTCCTATTTTAGTATAATAACAACAACAACTATAATAATAATATATTCCTATATATATAATACATGTGTAATATATGCATGTTTAATATATGTATATTATATATTTATATACCTGTAGTTTTCAAAGACAAACATGGATTCTCTTTTGCAGAGTAGATGAGACTGACTGAAAGTGGGAGAACTACCGTGTAGCAGTTAGTAAGATTAGCAGTCATCTTCGATCTGTGATTGCAACTATGTGGTCAGTGCTGTTTATCTGCCATGCCTCCTGCTGATACAGGAGGTATGCATTCAGGAGCTTCTCAAGTGAAAAACATAATGTACTTTATTCTTACCAAAAGGGAAGGTAGAAACTAAGCAGAAAAGGACAAGAAACAAAAGCAAAATAGTTTTAGCTTCCCTTCATTGTAAAGGAAAAAACACACAGGAGGAAAACAACTTCCATATTTTTAGGCATTTGTGAGTCAACTTAAATCTCTTAGGATATTTTAGTAAAAATTATATTTAAAAAGCTTCTATGAAGTAATGAACTAGTAAATTTTTCCTCCTGAAATATTTCACTTTTTTTCTTTTTAAAACTTCTTCAGGGTATAGAATCACTTATCCATCTGGGAATGTAAATGTTGTGGAGTGAGCTATGTGGATTGTAAAAGGAAAGACAACTGGGAATCTTTTCAGAGGCTGGCTGCTAGCGTTCTGTAATTATAGACTAGGCTAGTAGTAGCAGTCAAGTTGTTCACACATCTGGAAAGGTAGTGGCTGGAGGGGGGTTTGTCCATGGCCTAAACTGACTGTCCTGCCCGTAAGGTCCTTATTGGTAATCTGTACAGTCTAGAAGATTAGGCAGGCTGTGTAGGTGTGGCGGAGATCTCAACAGAGAACAGATTAGAGCAAAGTTATCGTGCTGTCAAAGAACAACAACAAGGGAATCACATCTATAGAGAAGGTTTTATTGACAGTGCAGGTAAAGGCTTGAAAGTGAGAAAAAGCTCTAGGACCCAGTTGTCTTGAAAGTGTGCAGACACTTTCATATCTCTTTGTAAATAAAGCATTGCAACTAAAACAAGAGTAAACATGTAGTTATTTTATTTGTATGTGTGTTCTACCTTTAAGCCAGAATTACATAAATTGCATGCTATTATATCATCAGATGTCAATGGACAGAACTGCTGAGTGTGAGGAAAGTAAAGATTTTCTGGGAGGTAGGGAGGTTGCAGGTGCGCTCACATACTGTCAGCCACAAGCAGCCCTCTCCCATTCCATCACGGTTGCACCCTGTCCTCGTGCTCTGTTTAAATTGGGAAGACGAAGAGCTGGGTTACTCTGTTGCAATACTCCAACAGACTTGGGCCACTCTGAGACTGTTTTTTCACTGAACCTACACACATTAACTTCATGGTTTCAGCTATGCAAAATTGTTAAAACTGCTTGTGGTGAAAGCAGTGCAAAGTGTTTTTTGTTTTAGTTATCCTGACATTACATTAATAGCTAAAGGGAAGTTGAATTGATAGACAAAACGTCTCAGCTGCAAAAATCCTGAGGGTATCCTGAACCAAGTTGCAGCCAAGAGTCTTCCAGTGCACGTTTTTCAACAACAGAATAGAAATACAGCTCATATTCTGTGAACTCCAATTTTTTTTTTCCATGTGCTCTTTCAGCGAAAACGTTCCAGGAGATTATACAAAAGGAAGAGAACTGTAGATACAGTGACTGCTGTTCTGGTCCTTGACCTGATACTCTTCAACTGTCTGCAGGAAACTGAAGCCACCTTCTCAAAAAGGCTGGTACTTGAAGAGAATTGATAGAGTTTTATTCTCAGCAAAGCTAAATGAAGAGAAGTAGTTGTGTATTATTTCCTTGTGCAGACTACTGTGTAATAACACATCACTCTTCCAAGTTTTGCCTTTTTTAACATACCTTTTATGAAACAATTTCAGACCTTTCAGACATTCTGCTTGCAGTCTTGTGTTGGTTTGAAAGCACACTTCAAATGAGCTTGCAAAAAAATCATTTGCTCCTTTGGACATAGTTTTAGTATTCTTGTTCCTGTAATTCTGCTGCATGATTTATAGTTGGTAGAACAGAGGATAAAGGTCACAAAGCTTTTTTTTTTTTGTTTGGGTGATTTCTTTGTTGATTTTTTCTGCTTTTTTTTTAAGACACTTTTAATTAGGATTTTTTGTAAACACTTTATTGATGTACAAAACATTGCATACACATTGTTCTTTGTTGTCTGCAGAGAATTAAATTCAGAAACAACACAAGATTATATTTGTAAGATATTAATGAAATACAAAGTCTCCAAGAATACTTTTAAAGATTGTGGTTTAGCTTTTTGGCTGAAGTTCAATTCCCGACGGAAAAAAAAATTTCTTTTGAATAATACTGGTTGATTATAATAATTTAAGAATTCTTAAGAAGGCTTCCATATGAGGTGCCAGACTGATTCTAAACCTCATTGATTATCACGTCTCACAGAATTATGCAAATGCCAGTCAACTTACAGTCAACTGTAGACTGAAGACTCATGTCTGGAACTTCATGAAATGTTATCGCCAAGCATTTTTGGAGGAAAAGAAGTAAAATGCAGTCTTGAATTAATGAAACTTTGGAATCGGCTTGCAAACTATCCATGGGATTATTGTAAAACAAATTCTGTTCTCAGGATGCATGCAAGAAAGAGAGAGCCCTCTTCTGCTAACCTCTCTGAAACCCCAAGGCAACACTCCTGCAAAGTCAGTGTAACATGCTGTCGGGAAAACTCAAGTCTGTTCTTATCTCTGCCTCTGGCTTATCTCTGTACTTTGGACTCTTTATCACTTTTAACTCGTCATGCATTACAGATATTTCTGTCAGGGTTATTCTTCTTCACGTCCTTTCTCAGACTCTTCTTTTCTTCCGTTTCCTCTTGTCTTTTACGTTCTTTTTCTTCACCTATTGCATAGTGAAGTGTTTACTATTTCCTCTGTAAGACCATGGAAGTCTCTCCAGTGTTTTCTTCTAAATTTCTACCTCTTACTGTTTACAAGTTTCTAAGTTTCCTCATCCATCTTCATTCTTTATATATTTTCTTAAAAAAAAAGGAAGGAAGCCTCTGGAGCAAATTTTGGTAATCCCTTTGTGAAATTAATATGCCCCATTCTTTTTCCATTGTGTTGGCTCTGGGCTAACTATCATTACTAGTGAAAGGCACAGACAGCTCTGGAGTTCAGCGCAGCTTTGTAGGGCAGTGAAGGAAGACGTGTGGAGGTAGTTTGTCATTGGTGAATACCGATGTGAAAATTGTCATTCCCTGCTCTTTTCCGGTATGTGCCTTCTACCTGATAACTCTCAGGAGCAAAGGTAACATCCATGACGGGATAAGGAAAGAGCACATAGGAGGCTGCAGTGATGCCACAAAGATTGCTGCATAAATGCAAGCAGCAAAAGGTATTTGGCTTTTTATAAAACATGCTGTCAAGATGAGATGTGTAGAAATTCAGTGAAGTACCTGCATATTTTTGTGGGATATGTTGCCTTCTGTACGGAATTTATTTTCAGTAAATGTGCTTTGGAGACTTTGAGTGATGCTAAAGAAACGCAAACGCCCTTGACTTCAGTCTTTGGCTGAAGTTTAGATGGAAATGTGAAAAATACGCAACCCTAGAATTCACTTGTTCTCAGAAGTGGTTTGTTATGCTCAGGTGGATCATGACACTGTACAACTCCAGTGCGCTACGCATAACATGCAGTGTATAGGTTTTATGAATTGTAACTGTGGTGTAATCATACTGACTGCAGTTCCTTCTCATCCAAAAGGAGTATGATAGAGGATGGACACAAGAATCAGTCATATTTTTCCTTACTTTATATATGCCTTGTTTTCCCTTTCATTAAAATCAAGCTGTTGGATAAATCAAACCCACAGTAGAAAGAGGCAAATCTAAGCTGAGACTTGAAGAACAATCTGTCACTTCATTAGAAGCATTTGTATAACAAGTCAAGAAAGAATGACAGACAGGGTTCCTGAAGCCATACAATTAATTAATTGTCACCTGAGGCTTGGAGGTCTCCTTGCCTGTCCGATATTTGGGCACTTCAGGTTCCTAACTAGAGTTCTTGTCCACTGCCACACTTTTCAGTCCCCTGCCACCACCCCACCCACTTCTAGTGGAATATAAAATTGAAAGCTCATATACTGTAGAGTTCAGTGGCTGGCAAGGAGCTGTTTCGCGTTTTCTGTTGAAATCCCTGCACTTTTTGAGAAGAGGTAGAAGGCATTGGCTTTACTTAAATCACCATTAAAAAACACTCATCAGGAGAAGCTTGTTTGCATTTTATTGAATACTTCCTGATATCTTTACGCAGCTATTTCTTTTTCTTTAAGGTTCAAAAAATTTCTGTGAGATGTGAAGAAGTTCAACAACAGTATTCAAAGTCTATTATTTGTATTACAATTATCATCAGCACCACAAACTTGACCTGGTCCCTGTTCTGCCAGCCACTTATAAACACATGATAACAATCATTAATTTTACCACTTAATTAGACGAGACACAGAAAATACAGAGGGAAAGTAATGGTGAAATGATTTGCCCAGGTCAGCAGCAAAAATCAGGACCAAAACTAAAATTCCAGTTTCCTGGATTGTTGTCTGCTAACTTTGGAAGTGCGTCTGGCTTACAATTGGCTTGGTATCTCCTCTTCATGATATTCAGATCTTCAGGGGACATGCAACATCAACGGTTGACAACTTTCTTGTCTGTTCTATAAAAGCTCTGGATTTTTTTCTTCTGCCTCACAGGTTTCAGACAGACACTTTGGGAGTTATTATTTCCAGGAGGAAAATAACAAAGATAATAAACATGAACAAAAAAAAGTAGATGTTTGGGCCCTAATTCACAAAGCTGCTCAGACATTTCAATTCCATCAAAATCAATAGGCGTTACATGCTAAGCTAATGAGAGCTGGTGACTATATGGCTGTAATATAGTAAGACTTTTGGCTACTCTTAATAGTAAAAGTCACCTATGTAAACTCCTGAATGCATCCAGACTCCAGGGTTTTTTTTCCTATTTAAATTAATTTTCTCATGGGTAGTTTTTCCTTGTTGTTCAAAGGAGTTTAACAGATGAACTTCTAGAATCTGGGAGGTTTAGTCTTCTAATGATCTTTTTTTTCTAGAGAGAGAAAAAATGTCTTTTTAGCGAGGAACTAGAATACAAATTCTGGTGCTACTCCACATGCATCGTATCTGTCATGTTTCAGAATTATCTCTAATTTTCTTGGCTTCCTCCCCAAATTGCTTTAATCATTAGTCTTTTTCTCAACTAATTCTCTGATGTGGGTCATTTTGTTGCCTGCCTCTCAATAGCTAGCCTGGGGAAAAAAACATTGCACTGGTGTCACAGGGTAGGCAGAGCTACTTCACAGAGACAACAGCATAATGTATTCTGGGACAGCTGGCTCTAACGCCAGCCTCAGATACATCAGGGTGAGTCAGGAGTAATTAAAGCACAATTACTGGTCAAAATCAGGACCATTCACTCTCAGTTCCAGATTTTCTTTGAAATCAGTGTAATTTCACAAAAGTAAGTAGAAACAGATCATTTTACTCTGCAATGAATTTGAACTACTGTCTGGAATGAGTTTTGACTCAATACAGGATAGATTTACTTCCTTGTCAGCGTAACAAAGTATTGTCCTAAGTCTGCCGCTTGTCGTCGTGACGCCCTTGTACGCAGTTACATGTGCTACAAGTCCAACAGGGCTTGAACAAAGCCATGAGGTGCCACACATTGATTATCTGTCAAAAGTTATTTTATATTGATTGGAACAGCTGAGTTCTTTAGCTTTAAAAAATTTCTGGTACATAACCATTTATAAGATTCTCCCATTTTTCTGTGAAAAGGGAAAAGCTTTAGGCATCTTCACTAAGTACTGTTAACTTTGATGTGCTACCAGTGTCCTTGTAGGACCCATTACTCATAACTCTGTCCTATACTAGAATATGCTGCAGCTTCATTCTCAATTCAGATTCCCAGGGTAAATTATATAGATAAATCTTGGTGCCACAGTCCATTGAATTTTACCTAATATTAATCTTTTTCCTTCGAGAACTTCAAGAGACTATGACTTTCTGCTTTGACTATCATTATTTTTCTGCAACACATGAATAATTAATGTGGATTATCCTGGACTGTTTAAATTCTTTATTAAAGAAATTATCAAGTGTATAGAATAGTAACTCTTTCATGAGGTGAACTCAGGCAATTTTGGCACTCTAAATAAACATTATAATGTGATTCAAAATTGCACGATAACGATATGAAGCTGTTTTTCCAAACACAAGCCCAATAATAGAAATTTGAAGTGTTTTCAATATCTAGCAGGCCTCGGTATGGATCCACAGCAACAGACACATTTAGAGTGCTGATTGGGTCCTATCTTCCTGTGTGGAGCTCCTCTGTGACATGGAGCTCCCAAACCCATGTGGGCTGTTATCTGGGTTAGAATTACTTTCCTGCAGTAAATGACCATGGACTATCCCCGTGCACTTCAGACTCCACTGAGTTATACAATTCTTTTTTTCCTTCCCAAGTTGTTTTCGCCAAGTCCACATGACAATTTACCCAGCTCAAATTAACTGTGAAATAGAGATGGAACAAAAAGGAAAGTGGTTTTCTAAGAAGAATGAGGAAGGGAAAAACAAGGGATCATATATGACAGGTACTGGTCATCCTGCAGCTGCTGGTACAGGCATCATTGGTTGAAAGATGCTGTACTCTTTTCTAAATAGAACAGAACAGAAACGCCAATCATTCCGAACAGGTCCCCTGTAAAAAATTTTCTGCCATTGAAGTCTGCTCAGGACAGTGCTGGGAGAGGCACATTACCCCTAAGCATTGGGTAATTACTTGCTTTTAGAGGCAGTATAACTGGATGAGAAACGCTGTGAATCCCAGTTGTGTTTTTTTAAGCACCAAGGAGATACTCATTAAGATTCCATGACAAATAATGACAAGAAAATTTTGGTGCTTGTTAGATGAAAATGATAAACATCTCTCTTTTCCTCCCTTTGATTATGTGAATAATGGGAGTTTTCCCAAAACATGAGGCACAACTTTAAACAACTGTTTTAAAAAACCTGTTACTGACTGTGGCTCTTGGAGACCGATCAGCTTCAGACGATGGGACATAAGCTTCTTTACCATGGAAGTGTTTTGGAGAATTTTATCTGAAAGAACTATCTTCCAAAGCACATAACCCCCAAACATAATTCCTATTTCCTCTAGCTAATGGTTCATTACTTCTTTGGCCCAGCTTGTCTTAACCCTGACTGTGGAAGAAGGCTGGAATTATGTTATAGTTAGGATTTAGAATTCACTCCCATTCTGCAGTTTTGTAGAACAAGTGTACAGGAATAGACTGACAGTTACTGATGGGTAGAGTGAGGCTGACAGATATAATGATGACAGTAGTTCTCTCACAGAATGAATATGACGGGCTGCTGAACTGCAATTCTTGCTGGCCTATGTGCAGTAATACTGAGGAAGGCTTTGCTGGTAACATCATACTCTGCTGTATGTAAGCCTCAGTGTTACCTTTTTAATATCTTATGGCTATGAATAGTACTAGAAGGCTTTGCTGCCCGCAGATTGTTTGCGGAAGGTTATTGTACAGTCAACAGCAGATAAAAAGACCAGGTTGCTTTTTCATGTATTTAAACACCAAAGTGAAGTTATTAATTTAGAGTCAATGATGTTCAGCCCTCAAATTCTCTGCTAAGTGCGAAAAAAGTTCTGCTTAGTCACAGTTCTGATTTTAGTGGGTGTTGGGTGATTTCAGTTTACTGCCCAGTAATGAAATTAATTTTAGCAACTGGTGACTAGGAAAAGGTAATAAATCACAATTACTGAAGGCCTGGTCTGGATCTTCATTTTGTATACAGCTTGTGAGCACTTCAATTAACATTTTCTAGTTTTGAAGCAAGAGGTTTTGTGTTGTAGAGATGCTAGTTTTGTCCCAATATGTGTTACCAACATGGCAAAGATTTTTTTATCTGGAGCTGTGTAACTTGACCAAAATCACACGTGACCCCTCCTGCCACAGTTAATAGCTGTGGGTAAAAGATTTCAGTCTTGATTCTAAGAAGTGATAATTTTAAGTCTAGTTTTTAAATGAACTTCTATTTGCTCTCCAACAATGGGTTTATCTGCAATTTTTTTATTTAAACAGAGAACATTAGTGTTCAATGTAACTAAGTATATTAGTGCAGCTACTTGTTTGCTAGATTATATCTCTGCTCCAGGTTTGCTATGTGAGCTAGTGATGGTCTCTGCTAAGGAAAAAGAGTTGGAAAATGTAGTATTGAGAGAACTGCAGTTTTTCAGGGGAGACAATACAAGCTCTTCTAATATTTATCATGAAAAAATGACAAAAAGGCACACCAAAACACACCTTGCCCGTATCAACCATGTTCTTTCTTAGCCCTGGGCAAATGCAAATGTTATTCTGGAGCTTTCCCAGTGATGGCCTTTCCCTGTCTCTTTGCCTCATGAACTACTATTGCTGCTCACATCTTCAATTATTCTTAGTAGTGACCTTTCCTCAGTGCTCCCCATAAGAAAAGCCCTACATAATTGCAATCATGGCATTAGTAATCAGGTAACTTAATGGTATTTTCACCACAAAGCCATTCCTTTCTTTAGTGGTGGACAGGCTGAGGACTGATTATGCGCAAAAGGAAAGATGTAATATTTTTTTTTCCTAAATGCAGAAAGGACAAAGTAAATCCCTTACATAGTGAGGAATAGTGTGATACATCACAGCATTTTGTACTACTGTGCCTATTTAGTGCATCAATCCATAAATGTTGAAAGGCAAGTGATATAAAGAAAGTAACTGAAGCACTAATATGTACTGTCATTGAGGCTTCAGGGGAAAATCTAGGCTATACTGACTTTTTCCCCTTTTGAATGGAAACTCTATTGCATGGTGAATTATTCTGGCTAGGTCATATTTGAATACACAAAATCAGTGTGTAGGAAAAATGATTGAAGGAAAGAGTAATTCTGAGATGAGGAAGTGTTAACACCATATGGTAACACTTCTGGGAAATCTTTCCTTACTTTACTTTGGAAACTTTTTCGTGTAAGAGATTGCACAGTCCTCCAGTTAACTGCTGCAGGGATTTCTTTTGTCATCTTTATGACTGTTAATTTGGATTACAGTAAGGCCTGGATTCCTCACCAGGGATCAGTGCTTCGTTGTACTAGGCTTAAAAAAAAAAAATCTGCTCTCAAGAGTTTACAGTATTACAAAAACATCAGGCACCTATTACATTCAAAAACATAAAAGGTGGAGTAACGGAAGAAGATCAAAGTTTAGTACTTATTATGCTGTTATATATTTTTCTCACTTTCTCTCTTGGAGGAAAGAGCCTCTTTAGTATTGTATGTTCCTTTAATATTATTTTTGACCACATGGATTTACTTTTCTTTCATAGTTAAACTACTGTTCCAAGCCATTATTGATAAACCATCACAGGGTGTGACGTCTTGATAAAATGCCTTTCTCAGTGAAGAATATTCTGGATATCCTGAGAACTCGAGGAGAAAGAGAGAACATGGCTGAATCTGCTCCACTGCTGCAAATCTCTGAATAGAGGAGCAAGATGGAGGAAATTCTGCCCCTCTCTTACCTCCTGTCTCTTTACCTCTTGCCTAGACAACACACCAGAAGGGAGGTGAATGAGGAATTGTTGAGTGTGCTAGAAGGAGGGAAGTGGAGGACATGAGTGGAAAAGGGTGAGAATGGAGATCCAGAAATTGCCAGCAATCAACAACAATTAAAGGGTGACAGACACGCTGTTTACCTGTGTGAGTGAAAGGAGAGGGCACAGGTAGGAAGGGTGGTGCCTGAGTACGGGCACACGCTTGGGAGGGTTGGGGGTGGGTGACTGCATTCTGGTGGTGGAACAATGCTTTGTTGGAGAGTAGAAAAGAATGGGTGGGAGTTAGAAAAAATAGCTCTTGGAAAGAGAATGGTGCAGTTTGGAACAGAAAAAAAAAGCAAAGAAAAAAGAGGATAAATTGAAAATTTTAAAAATAGGGCTAGGGAATATCCAAATTTATTATCAAAGTGAAAGCTAAAATAAAACTAAAGGGAAGAAATAGTAGTTGGTTTTTCACACACAGTTGACAGGTTTTGAGTAATGAGTAAAGCCGTGTATGTACACCTGTGGCACCTATGTAACCACAGAGTTTGGGAAACCAAGAGGGACTTTGCTTAAAACCTGTGATCAGCTTAAAATGCATTTCTCCCAGCCATTCTTGAAATTGTGTGTAATTCTAGACTTGTTAGGCATACATGTGTGGCAGACAGATGAGGATGTGTTGGATAGACAGCAGCTTTAGAAGACTGAGTAAAATTTTCTCTCACTTCTATTAGCAAGAGGAATACGTCTGTCTCAATCAGATGATTTCTCCATTCAGTTTTCTGCACAAAAGACATATTTGACTCTTCCTACCCATCAGTTCATGTTATCATTCCTTATTATTGTTGTGCACTATCTTGATTTTTTTCAGTTAGAGCTATCCCAGTTGTGTGAGCTGAGGACTTTTGAAATGCCGTTCTTGGACCATGTTTCTTAATCCTACTGTAGGAAAACAAACATGTGCTCTCTATTTAGAATCATTCACAGATGGTGTTAAGGACCCAAGGAGGCCCATCAAGCACGCCCAGTGTTGGCATACCCAGTGTTGGCATACCCAGGTGTTTCTTTTTTTGTTTCTCTCATTAGCAGTGTTTAGCAGTGCTTACCCTGCAAGGTCTTCTTACCAGATAGCAACTAAACCTGAAAGAAGCAGATAAATATGGAGTGAGCTTTCATTCTAGGCTATTAAAAATGCTAATGGTTATTGGCTTATTTAGATTTAAGAAACACATACTGGCTAAAACTTTATGGTAACGTGAAGTTATTATGGTCTGCAAGTGTGAAGAGATGTTAGGTTCTCACATGGCTGTTGCATGAAGAGCATGGAAGGAAGAAGCAGAGAACCCTCAACAACAGAAAGGATTTAGGAGGTTTGTATTTTCCCAATTTCTGATTGATATCTGAAGTATAGAAGAAACTTAGCTGTTCTTGCCTGTTGTTTGTTTGGTTGTTTTGATGATTATAAGACAATTTTTGATAAAGGGGGGATATGGCCTACTTCTTATTTAGTTAATAAAAATGTGTACAGATTTTGTCTGTTCTTCAAAGAAATGTTTTAAGTAAAATAATCATGAATTAGTTAACTAGGGGAAAGGACAGAGAAATAAACAGAATCTATTTGATCAGTGGATTTAAAAAAGTTATTTTAGGTGAATTACTACAGCTTTTTCTAGGTTAAGTTCAGATGATTTCAGCTGCTCTCTTGATGGTCATAACCTTCAGAGGCACCTCTTACAAATCCAAACAAACTGTATATTTCAGTGTGGTTTGAACTTTCCTTTTTCGTCTTCAGAAAAGCAGAACTGCTGTATACCTGATGGAAGGAGAAAAATAATAATTTTGTAAGTGTGTCATGAAAAGAATATCTTGACAAAGAGATTAAAACTTCTAGGTGCTCGACTTGCAACAGCATTTTGTGATTATGTTGTGTTGACTGTATGAGAAACAGTGCTGGAGATGTAGGGTAGAGGGAGAAGAAAGGGAGGTAGAATATTCTGTGAGGTCCTGTGGAATCTCCTTTCATGGCTAGTTAACACAGAATGCACAATGTAAATTATTTTAATATATAGAAAAGATACCTGCCCTCATTTCAAACAGTTGTAAAGTTAAAAAAAGTAGAGAAAATGTGTGTACATATGAGTGGGATCGATACAAATGGTCCTTGCACCTGACACAACTTAGTAGAATTGCAACCTACTAATGTCTGTGTTTGGAAGAAAGGATAAAGCTAGGTATGCATTTATTTATTCTTTTTGACTTCTCCTTGAGAGGCCTACTTACCTTGGTGCACGGAAGTTCACTATATTGGTTTATATTGCACAGTCAGCCTGGGCTCTTCTGACCTGCAGTGAGCTTTGCTCATGTAAACTCTCCTGGAATTCACTATGATAAATTATCAAGAATATAGTTTATAAGCATGTGACTTATGTCAGTAGAAGTTAATGGACATATAACACACCTTTGCAAACCCTTACATTTAAGAATGCGAAAAAACATAGGTATCCAAGTATATGGGATAATCCTTACTGGTGTGCTAACTAGATTTTAATTAGCTCCAGGATGTGTCGGGGAACTACTCTCCCTATATTACGAGATGCACTGCATAGACTTGGGTGCCTTGGTTACATGGGGCGAGGATGATTAGCTGAACTTCTTGTGGCTGCTGGTGTGCCTATGCACAACTAAGTTGCTGCTCCAACCTGCTTTGTCACTACTGAGATGTGGGGACCATACAAGTGTTAGGGAAGAGCTGAAACTTTAATCTAAATTAAGAAACCTGTGTTTAAATTCTAGGTTAAGCAAAGCAATATAAGTGTACCTGTTCTGTTTTAGTCTCCATCAGCTGGTGGAATAGTTATATGGAGAATTTGTTCTTTCAGGGCTGCTGTATGAAGTAAGATTTGGGGGTTGTGTTTTGGGTCTTTTGTAGGGTTTGAAGGTATTACATAAACAGTTCATATGTTTTGGGAGATGATTTCTGGTAGGGAGGACTGTTTGATAGATGATGAAATGTTACTTTGATTCCGTAAGGTATGGACTGAATTAAGTGCTTTTTGGAGACAATACCACTTCACTCTTCAGTGGTGACTTATTACCACCATTGCTATTAGTAGGTAGATGATGTTTAAAATGAAATATGATGTTTCTGAATGTCACAGCAAATAAGAACAAAAAGTAAATTAGTAGTTAAATTAGGATATTGACTGGTTGGGTGAAGTATGCGTAGCAACCAACTCCAGCAATAAATAACTTAAATATTTTTCAAGGAGTTTTGGAGGTCCTTGTCTGTTTTAGAGTAATCATAGATGGATATAGCTTGCAATGCATTGATTTTATTAGTTTGCTCTCCAAGCCACAAGTTTCCAAGGCTAATTGCATCAGATGCCTTACTGCAGTATGCATCAAATAACCAACTATTATTAAAAGAGAAACTAAAACATGATAAAATCGGTTTTCTTTTGTGCTTTTCATGGAATATATATTAGGTGATAAAGCAAAACTTATCAAATAAGATCAGAGTGCGTTTCAATTGGAGTTCTGTACCATACTCATTTTGTTCACCCTGTATGTGGATTTTTCTGCTTCTGAGACTATCAGTATATTATAGGATGGCCTACCTGTAGCAGGTTGCCATGGGCAGCAGGTGGCTGTGATCTCAGCTCCCAGGTGCTTCAAAATCAGCAGGGTCTAGCTGAACCAGTTACTGGTTTAATGTGCCACTCCACTAGAAACTTTTGTGGTTGCAACTTCTCATCTGAAACCTTTTGGGTCTACAGCACAGCCACTACAAGACTGCCTGTCTACTCCACCACAGGACGACACCTGCAGTCCCTCGCTGGACATGGACATTTCAGGCTTCTGGTTTTAAATCTTTTGTGATCTCTCGGGAAAACAAGGCAGAGAGATTTAAACAGTGGTTTGTGGTTTTTTTTTCTTCTTAACCATAAAACCTTTTCTTTTAGAAGAGATATTTTCAGATTTCTGAAAGCAGGAATATTGAACTCTACTTTTTTTTTTGGTCTGGTTTGCCTAGCACTTGAGGAAAAGATGTTTTTTTTTGTTTTTGTTTCAGGCACTCATCTTTTAAGTCATCATTACTGTGCTTTAAATTAGAACTCATCTTCTTGCACTATATACTCTGTGCCGGTGTGTTTTGGTCACTGCCTGTCATCGTTCTTGTCTTATATTCTTTATGGGTCAATATATAGTTAAAGCATTCTTCTGCTTTGCTGGATCAGTACCAAGGCTGCAAATGGATAGCTTCAGTGAGTTTTCAGACACTCTTTCAGGTCAAATCACTGTTACATTAGACTTGTCTGGAGCAAAACTACATGCGTCTCAGAAAAATGTCATGAACTACAGTTTGTGTATTGTTGCTGTTCTACACTATTTGCAGAAGCTTTTCTGGTCTGAATCTTCCTCTACCTTTCAAAAAGTACAAAATGTATATCTACAGTTTATTGGTGCATATGTAAAAGGAGGAGAGAACACTTCTACTGGTGTGCATATTTTAGGCTTTCATTAGCTGTTTAAGGGTATATATATGTGGTCTTTGCAGGCAGGTTTGGAGTAGATGTAAGGGACTCTGCTGGTGCTCCAATATGTCTTGAATTCATGTAGATGTGCTTGTCTAGCTCTGTGCTAATAAATACTGCTGAGAGACACAATACATTAGTTCAGGCTTAATGATGTGCTAATACAGTTACCTGCTGAAAGGCTATGCAGGCGTGCATAAATCACTCTATCCCCCTGAACTTTTCTTTTAGCAGAGTTAGGACTCGAGTAATTCACAGGCAGAGTGTTGAGTCTTTTAGGTGCTGGGTTTTTTTTTTTAAGAGCAGCCTATTCAATCCATTTGACTCTCTGATGAATAGAGGTGTTTGTACTCCATGCTTCTGTGGAGATAGGCACGGCTGGGGAGAGAGGATTTGTTCCCGTGTTTAGATGTGGTAAAGTTCCTGGCTATTTCTTGATGCACAGTGTAAAACTGTTCAAGATCACTTAATTTCTGTAATTCCCTATGTCCATTTATAAACTTCAGGTACTTCCCAGAGAAGTTAAAAAGCTTATTTGTGAAAATGTGTTCTCTAGGGCAGCTTCTGTGTTCAGAACACAGCCTCATTCCTTGGATTTTATCCAGTCCTAGCTCTTTATCTTTGTCAGAAAATGAGAAGAAAAGAAACTACTGGTTGGGCTAACAGACCACATATCCTTAACAGTAGCACAATATTTCACTCTGCTTCCGTACTTGGTCCTTGTCCCCATCCCACAGTGTGGAGTGACCAAAGCAGAGGCACATCTTGACCACTTCTCTGCTCCCTTCACAAGTATCAACAGGAGTTAATTTTATTCAAAGATGAAAGGGATAATACCTAGTGTCTCACTACTTGGTTAGGTGATGCTAGCGACAGGAGAACAGAATACTTCATCTGTGAACATGTACACAAGTGGATGAGCTGGGATTGCCAACCTGGATACAGTTTCTAGGGTGAGGTACGGGGCTGGTAGCAGGGTCCCATAAAGCAGCATGTTTTGGAACAAATTTCCTACTTCAAATGAGGAGAAAAAAAAACAAGAATAGTTTTTGTAGGCTTGTACTAATTTGTCAGCTGTCTGTGGAGGTATCGTGCTGTTGGTATGGATGTCTTAATTTTCAAGCCTTTCTCCAAAGGGTTAGTGCTCCTAAGGATCTAGGCATAGCCTGTGGTTGCAGTTACTAAATCCAAGCCTAATTTGAGCAATTTATACCTGATTCCTAGGCTTGTCTCATCACAGTAGAAATATCTTTAGGAAACTCCCGATTTCTTGGTGGATATTTTTGTAGTATATTGCAGCTTTACTGTGCTGTGGTATAACAACACACTCAAAATTGAGAGAACAAAGTTCCTCAAAGTACTAAACAATAGACATGCATGGAGAAAACAGAAGCCTCAGTAGACGAATGAGGGGGAAGAAAAGCATCAAGATTATTCTGGATGTCACCAGCTAGTAAGACATGCTGTCCAACCAGACCTGTTTTCACATTCTTGACTTTCTGTACTGTCCAATTTAGATTCCTAAGGCCAACCAAATGTCTGACACTTGTCGAGTGTTTAATAGCATGAGAGGTCTTCAGTTTGGACTAATATCCACAGTTTGAAACCTGTATTAATTTTTACCTTTCCATTGTGTTTTTAGGCTGCCTATTTGAGGATGACCTTTGTAAATCTTCTGAAATCTGTGTAAATGGTAAGTCTTCAGTGTTTTGTTTGCTGACTACTATGTGCTCTGCTGTGTAGATGCTATGTGGTCGATTCAATAAGCCAAATCTGTGTATGAATGAGGAGGAGAGGAAAGGGTGGAAAAAACATAAGTACCAGGTATGACTATTCTGGTCAGCAGTTAGGGGAAATTCAATAGATTTAAAATTTGTATAAATATTCTTTCAATCTTGAACAATATTATCTTCTTTTATGAGAGAGATTGTAGTTAAATTAAACACATTGAAATATGCTAACATTTAATTTGCCTTAACGCAGGGTGAAAATAACTGCTTTTTTATCTTGAAGCTGTTGATCTTTTTAGAGGACGATGTTGAGTAATTGTCAGCTTCCTTTTCTTCAAAAGGTGGTTATTTGTTATAATAAGAAAGAAGGTCTCAAAGGAAGACCACCTTCGTTCCCAATTACGTTGTGTCCATTTTCAGTGATTTTACTTGAACTATGTAGAAGCAACATTCTTCTCCTCTCCTTCAGAATTTCTTTTCAGTAAGTCAAAAAGACAAACACAAATGTATGCAGAAGTCTAACAATCTCTGAGTATTGTTAGAAAAAGTCTTTCCTACTATTCCATTAATGTGCCACATGAAGTCATTTAAGTCCTGATGAAAGACAGACAATGTTTAGAGAGAGATCATCTGAAGCACTTACTGTTGTGAAATGTGTAGATCTGTAATTAGGGATTTTTTTTTGAATTATATATTATGTATGAAATTTTATCTTTGAATGTATGGCATAAAGTAGTTTTGTTTTCTGTCAAACACAGAGGCTAATAATATGGGTCTATAAATAGATAAACTTTATAAATATCCTAATTTAACAAATATTTAAGATAAAATGAGATTAAATTTCCAGTATTGTTGAATGTCAGACAAATGCAGGCAGGAGAGGAAACAAAAGACAAATATGGTTGAGGATTTTAGAGGAATGAAAATAGATAGAAGGTTAGAAACAGTGCATTTATTAACATTTTGGAAGGTAATTCTTGAATAAAGCTGTTGTTTAAAAATTCTGCATTGACAATTTCCATGATTCACCCCAGGAAAGGTGGTGGCAGTTTTCTACAGTGGTGCATTTTGCTGACTACCAATGATCTTCAGTGCCTAGCTGTAGTCTTCCCCAGTGCAAGTATATTTAGTTGGATTTTATGATAGGCCACCATTATATCTGGCAGATAGCGTATAATGGGGAATTTATGCAGCAGATGAGAGTAGAGGAATGTATGTACTTTAACTGATAGCACAAAGTCTTAAGTAGAGATGTTCCTATACATGTCACTTCATAGCTTCTTGCTCTACCTGTTTTCTTAATAGAAGATGCAGTTTCTAAAAACTCAACAGGACTTTCATTAGCATGCAAACTTAACTATGGAAACTGTACCTTTGAATTCAGAATGGACCTCTTCTGTAGATCTACTCTTGTTTTGGCATAAATGTAATTTAAAGAGCAGTAATGAATAAGTCAGTTGATCAATGACATTTCCTAATGGCTCATCTTAATTAAAAAAATGCATGCAGGGATTCTGTCAATGTGTTTAAGCTCACTGAATTTAATTTTTTGTGTTGTCTATATTGGATTTTAAATGCTGTCCTTGATGCAAGTAATACACCATTCTTCAGAAAATTAACAGAATCTTTGGAGGATCGTCCTTTGAAGTACTGAAATACCATCAGAATTTAATTTTTGTGTGCACCAGAAAAGAGAGTCACTTGCTTTAAATTTAAGAATTTCTTCCCTGTGAGGGTGACGGAGCACTGGAACAGGCTGACCAGGGGGGTTGTGGAGTCTCCTCCTCTGGAGATATTCAAGACCCGCCTGGA
>Ga0181612_110527_pt1 | contig 18246 bp, 8 predicted proteins | sample HoacroProtozoa21_FD_119630 | JGI IMG/M metagenome (GOLD analysis project Ga0181612, IMG submission 119630) | Hoatzin crop microbial communities from Cojedes, Venezuel. Combined Assembly of Gp0051906, Gp0051904, Gp0051908
ATAATGATGCAGAGGAGAATGGCAACCAGTGCCCCTGTGCTAAGGCCAGCAGGGAGGAGCAGGGCCTCAGCACTGCAGGACTGCATGTTCCCCCTGCTGTCGCAGGCACACACTCGGATGGTCAGTGTGCCAGTGCTGCTCTGGATCGGGTAGTCATTGTCAAATATTATGACTGGCAGGAGATAGGTACTCATCTTACTACGGCTGTATCCATTTCTTCTAGTCATAATTCCTGCTGTGTTATCTAGAATGGAAAAGTAGAATAAATAAACATTGCTGGATGAAGTTTTAAGTGTTAGGGGGGTGGGGAGGATGGTACTGGTCAGCAGTTACCTTTGTTGTCTACAATGGAGAAGTTCGGATGAACAGCAAATTCTGGCACCAACTCAAAGAAAAATCTGTGTCCTCGCAGAGGCTCATCTTTGTCAATTGCACTCACAGTCTGTATCAGCTAAAAAGAAAACAGTATTTCATGCTATTTTAGAAATCTTGTGTTTGAGATAAGATCTCTGCTTTTCAGGTCCGGTAAAAATCTAATGAATCTCTATCAGAAGACACAAACTGATTTCCTAAGCCAAATGTTCCCCTCATAAGCATAAAAGAGGTTATAGTAAGCAAAATTTTGTTTTATTATTTAAACATTTAAAGGAGGATTGAAAAAAGGGCCAGTTCTCACTGCAAGACAGCCATGCTGTTTGATTTGTACTCAGCATCTTGCTGTGACACAGAAACAATTGTCCATCTGAATAAGCCATAAACCTCCTGTGGCCTCATGTAGCAAAGACAGAAAGTAGCGTGTAAACCAGTTGTCAAGTGGGTCTAATTCCCAGTCTGCCTTGTCTGCTCCTGGTGATAAATTGGAGTACTGCACTCGCAGGATGTTTGGTTCTCCTGAGGTAATACAGAGAGATGCTTTTCTCCTTCCTAAACTGAAACCTCTGGCTGTGAAGCTTGATAGCTGCCCTAGCGAGATGATTCAAGCCCACCTGAGGAGGAGTGATAATAGAGCCAGCATAGGGTCACAGCAGAGTGGACTAAAAAAGAGAGAAGCTTTAGCAGTACCTCTGGATTGCACAGGCTTTCCTGTTGCATCAAAACATGTGCAAATATGTGTAGCCATGCATATATAGACACACATATATACTAGCAATTTGATTCTGTTTCTATCAATGTGCTGCTAGACTGCTAGGCAGAGGCTAAGGAAAACAGCTGCAGAACTGAGGAAGGAAAAGCTACCAAGGAGTAGCTGTGGTTTGTGAAATGAGTTGCGATAGTTAGCACCACGCCGAGTTGCCTGAGTCATAGTAAATCCAGTGAGCCATACGAATGACTGCTATGTCCTTTGCACGCCCTAGTGGATGTCACACTGGAGAGTGACCCATACTCCATCTTGGCTTGCAAGGAAGTGTTTTAGTTCAATCACAAGATGACAAAGCTTGGTGGCATAAGAATGGGAATAGAGGATGCTGCAACTCATTACAGGCAAGTTCCTGTGGCACCTGAACTTAAAGGCAGAAAGACCTCAGCAGTCAGACTTGTTTCTTTCAAAGCTGTGAGGGAGCCAATTCCTGTCTTGAGGTTTTCAAGTGTTTCCAGTGCGTAGGGTGTCCTGAAATTGTACAGACATCAAAGCTGCTTGTTATCAAAGACTTACTTCACAGCTTGTTTTTCTGATATTTCCAGGGAAAGTACAGCATGACTTCACCAAGAAATACAGTAATTGACAAGTAACACTGATAGAATTTTTAAGCTTTGCAGCAATCAAGTAAGGAATGGCTTTTTCTTGTGTACTTTCTCTGAACATCAGCTTGAGTGGGACTTGAGGATACAGAAAGATTTTGGAGGGTTTTTAGAATCTCTCAGGATGGAACACTGTATTAGACAAACATAATTATAGGGCTACCAAAAGTATTAAAATATTTTTTCTTACTGCATTATTCAGAAACCTGCTACTGCTAGTGCTGCACTGCACAATAAGTATTTGGCCCATTTTTCTAGTTAATTTTGAGATACTTTTGTTACAGCTAATAATATTAGGTTATTATAAAAAAAACACAGTAGAGAAGGTCTGAGTTTGGTTCATTCACTTCCTAGCAGCTCTTTCTAAAATAACCACAAGATTTTTTTTAAACAATTCTCTTTTTATTTTTGAGACATATTGAGGAACTTCAAAGGTAGTTTGTGAACATCAGCCTTGTACAAAAGGACATGACTATGCCAAAGGCAGGGTTATGCAGTTTTGCTAGGTGAGATTAGAATGATAACTACATATTAAGGTCTCTTCACTTTTAAAGCATTTAATGATCATTGGTCTTTAGCATTTTTTTTCAGTTTTAGCTGTTTCCCAAGATTAGCCATATTCCTATGTATGGCAAAGTAGCGTGTTCAGTATGTTGGTGAGTCTCTGATGAAGTCAACATTTTTGCAGTGTCCCATTGCTTTTCTCTTTACTTAATCTGCCTTTGAGAGTAACAATACAGACAACAAGATCAGGATGGTCTTTAATTTTAGTTTTGCAATTTTTGATGCAAAAGGGTAATGTTCCTACAAAAAGAAAAATCCTTCTAATAGGACTAAAATACAAAACTGAAATGAGAAACTTTTCCTCTCTTATTTTATAAGTTTGAAAAGACAGAAAAAGTGTTCAAGTACCATAGAGAAGACAATTAGAATAAGTGATAATATTTGCGCAATTACATACTGAAAAGCTGAAGGAGAAAATATCCTGATAAAATAGCTACCAGAAATTGCTCTTGAGTATCTTGCGGTTTTTTGAGATGTAATCAGTAGGATGTTTGTAGGATCTGGATTTGGTTCCCTTCATGTGCAAATCACATGGAGGAGGACAATTGTGCCAGGCATAGAGGAACCTAATTACATTGAAAAATTAGTGTTGAGGGTAAGGCTGAAGATGGGAAAAAACCTAAAACTTATTACCTGCTCTAACTAGTGGCTGCATAAATTGAGAATCAGCAGGTCTTCCACCAGGAAAGATGGGAGAATAAAAGAACAAATAGAAAGGATGATTGCAGGTGAATTTTTCCAAATGATGATTACATGAAAGGAAATAAAAAATGTTGTCTAATTAAGGGGTTTTTTCAGTTACACAGCTGTAAATAAAAGACAAAGATGTTCATTATAATCACTGCAGAAATGAAAGAGATGTGGCTATTTTTAAGTATCACAATTACATGAAAAAATTTAGTAGTCTTTCCTGTACATTTTGTAATTTCATGTTGGAAATGTATTCTTCCATTCTGAAGCAGTTATGGGCATTAAGTTATGATCACTCTTCACCAGGAGTTCAGAGAAAGATCTCTGACACTGTAAGATCTATGAGGGAAGATTTATTTCAAGAAAATGACTTTTACTCATATATGTTTCAAGCATATCAGGATTAGAGAAGATAAAAAGCATTCTTTCTTCCATAGTTTCCCATGCAAAGGAGCACAATATGGAAAATTCAGCATTATTGTTATTGGTTTGAGGGTTTTGTGTGCGTTTGCATGTGCCTTTCTGTGTGTTTAAAGAAACAGTCTCATACTATTGAGTGCATCTTATTAGGTAAATTCAAGTTTTTAGGGGTCATTTGTCTTTGAGGGTACTGAAAATTTAAGCTTGGGCATTCACATAAAGTTTTCTCTTTCACACTCAGCACAAAGTGGTTGTAGCAGCTTGACAATTTCAGGTGAGTTATAAATGAGCAATTGTTACCATTGGAAAGATTTATTGAAGAATTTCTTTCATGATGAAGCCTGAGATTCTGTTAAAGGTTTTGGGCCTATTTCCCGTTGGCATAATTTTTCCATATGTGGGAATGATTCGATTAGAATACTGCTTTGTGGGTATTTTTCCTTCTGGATATCGTGTTTTTAAGGCCATGACTCACACCACAATCGAAATTATGATTATAACTTATGTTCAGGTTATTTTATAGCTATTCATACTCACCTCTGAAAAAATGATTGTGGATGAATAGATTGCCTAGTAACAGATTCCTTACGTATACTTAGTTCATCCCTAGACGTAGCCTGCTCGTCAGTGTTCTTCAAGCTGTTTTAAGGACAGAAAGTGAGTAAAAGCTAGGTGGGGGAATTCTACAATAACAAGGGGCCCTGTGCACTTCCAAGTATGCTCTTACTGTTCTTGAGGCTGCATTTTTGGACACAGACAGCTGCACAAGTAGAAGACTTTAGTCATGGGCTCAGCCTTGGTTCTACCTCTAAAAGGAGTTTAGGAACCATTAAAACAATATTAAGCTACTAGTGCATCTTTAACAGTATAGGGTTCAGCACCAGCTAGCCACTTCTTAGATGGGCTTTTCAGCCTGTGCTGGCTGGGCATGTCATGCAAATAAATTACAGTTACACACTGGCTCCAGGGTACACACTTCAAAACTGCAGCACCATGTTGCGAACAGATTTGTGAAAGGTTCATTGAAAAAAGCTGAACAAGATGAGGTTCATGTCTGGACACATGCAATATATTTTCAGCTTAAAAATTTCTGCTAATAAAACAAAATTTTAGAAAATTAGAATTTCCGCTTCTTATAAAAACAGCAGCACTTTTGTGGTTGCCATTGTATTTTTAAATCTTTGTTGCAAAATTCCTTCTTTTAAAATTCACTGTAAATAAGACAGTGAAAAATAATGTCACTATCACAGGAATTTAAAGATGGTCTACGGTAGTAGACAGTACCTTTCTGAAGTTTTAAATTCTTCTTTTCTGAAGAAGAATTTACATACAATTTTTATGTAATTGTCATGTAGCATGGAATTTGTACTTCCAGTCTCAGAAAAGTAAGACCACAGGAGACAGACTTTGTTAAACTAGAGATACAGTAACTGCTGTTTAATTTTGTTGTCTGTTGTATGGGATTATAGATATGCAGAGGAGCAGGTCTTCAGTCCACTTGAATCATTTTGGCTTTCATTCTTGTTATATTATGATCTTAGTTAAACCTGGGTGTTGTACAACAGAGAAATTTCTCACGTCATTTATCTACTTTCAGCTGCTTCAGAGATAAGACTTTAAAACATCAGTAGGCACTTGAGAAAGAAATGTTTGGGACATATTGCTGTTTGATTTTGTCTGACACTTTTTTCAGAAGTACTACAGGAGAGAACAGAACAAATCCTGGATCTTGGAGCACTGGCTTTGTTATTCTTGAAATTTATTAAGCTTGTTTTTTGCTACAAATGCTTCTCAAAGAATCTGGAATGATCTTGTCGCTTTGCCTGCAATAAATTATGAAAAAACATATTGTGAGAGAGGCTATGCTTTTGACAATCATCAGAACGTAGTAGTGTGCAGATGCTGTGGGGGAATGTTGGAAGAACAACTTTGTGTTTCTCCTGTTCTTTCTTTCTCTTGCCCATTTTCCTACCTGTATGATCTGGTAGGGCAAATCACTACCTAATCTTGAATGTATTAAAAATACAGCACAGTGTAAGTGGATGGGATGAAGATTTTTGTAGATTTTAAAGTGACTACATTCTCTCTAGGAGTGAAGTAATAATATAGTTTAAGTGTCCCCACACAGAAGTGTTTCAAAATCTGTCCAGATGTCAGTGAATACCCATCTTGACATTTTGTGCCTTGAATGATCACACATGTTCAGCTAGCTGCAGAAAGCAGCCCCCATCACATGTGTGTAAGCTTGAATAGACCTTTGATCTTGATGCTTTATGACTTCAGAAATATTCTAAAATGCCCGCCACTTAGCAAAGGTTCATGTTTGGTAATGTGAAACAGTTTGGTTTTCAAGTTTTGGCTCTGTTCCACAAATATGTTGGCAGTCTTAAAGCAGGACTGAATGTTTATCAGAAGGTGGAAAATTTTCCCTTGAATTCTAATTCTTGCCTCAGAAGAGACAGACTATTAGGATAGATTTCTCACTAAATCACACCAATAAGTGTCTATCTGGAGAAGGTAGCTACATCATATAAACAACTCATGAATGTTAATTGTCAATGGCCACATGAAAAATGTGATCTCTGTATGCTCCATCTGAAAAAGGAAGGGGGGGTATGGAGACTAATGAAAAAAATATCTGCCAGCTTTCTGAAAGAGGAAAGAAGCTCTTTCTCTCTTCTGGTGTCTGAGAGCTCCTGAAAGGCAGGAAAGAATATAGCATCAGTTGAAAAAAAGTGACCCAGGTTATTTTCTTCAGTGTTATTATTGATGAGTGTTGAAATTAGCTAAACAGTTACTAGCAAATTGTGCAGTTAAATCAGTCTCCTTTTCAAGTAAATCTTTCCGGTTTCCATGGAGAAGACTCATCCTCTAATTCAGATAAAAAGACCCAATTAATTCCCGTGACAAGGCCATGAGAGATCTTGTACCAGAGTCGTCCCCACAACAGTCCCTGGGGCTCTAGCACACCATCAAAGGATTAAGGCTTTCTAAATTGTACAAGAGGAAGGCTGCATCATACTTTTCTTTATCCTCTGTATTAACCAGTGGAACAGGACTCGCATGGTGACAAATATGTTCCAGCCTAATGAACATAGCTGTTTATGCACCTCTAGTGATAATGTTTCTCCCCAGTCATACCATTGTTTTTGGGAGACAAAAGAATGGCAGGGGAGGAGGAGAGACTATAAGATTTTCTTCCCTCTGACCCTCCTAAGGCTATGTGAAAAAAACACAATGAATGGAGCCTCAAATATCTGCTGATGTTGAGAATGAGTAATTTCACTTGGCGACAGAGAGCAATATTTGATCATTCTGACTAATTCCTGAAGCAACTGAGATTTAGAGATCAGTGTTATTAATATCTGGGTCCAATTAAAAAAAAAAAAGAAAAATTAACTAAATATATTTATCTTCTCAGTCTGGCTTTCCTGCTATGGGCACCAGATGTAGAAGCACTACTATGACGTGTCAGGAAGCAATAATGATTTTAATCAGGCAGCCACTTTAGGTGATCTCTAAAATAAGGTGTAGTAGTAGTAAATGAACACAACAAAATTCTATATCTTTATTGTATTCTAGGGGGACAGCTAAACATAAGCAATACAGGCTATCTAGAACTTAGCATCCTTGACCAAAATATTCAAGCCTGTATACATATATTCGTTGTTATTTGCAGGCGCCAAAATAAAAGTAGTCTCATGTACTGAAGATAGTATGGTCTCTGAAATACTAAGTCAAATATATGTAAATGTCCAGATATGAACTCAGGTGCCTTTCTTGATGAACCCATTTGTTAACAAATTAAAGAACAGTCTGGATCTCTCATTATTCTTCAGCTACACTCGATGCACGCTATCTTTTTAGCATTTTGTGGATTTTTCCAAGTAGAGAAGGTAATTCCTGGATTTACATTGGTACGCCAAATGGAAGGCAGGTCTGAATAATAGTACCCCTATCTAATGGGACTCTGTCATCTCTGTTGTTAGGAAAACACAGAATTTACCAGAAAGGTAAATGAAATTTTATACATTAATGGATATTTCATCAAGTATGGAAAGTGGGTTAAGGAAACTGACAAGCAGTATGCCTGGATCAAATTTGGTTCAAATATATGACAAAACCTGTGTTTGCTAGTTGATAAAATTCCACATGTTTAATTTCAATGAAATCTTCATTTATATGCTTCGGAACCTTTCATTGTGTTATGCAAATAAAATACATGAGTCATTTTGCTATCAGACATTGTACTGAGATTTAAAGGTTTATTTGTCGCAACTTCACCTTGTGTTTCTTGTACAGACAGAATTTAGGTCATATGCTAGCTGTTTGAAATTAATGGCAAGAATTACTTGAATGTATTTGTCCAAAACCAGGACAGTATTCTACCTGGAAAAACAGCTTATAAATCATAAAACAAAACTATAAGGGTACAACAGACAGAAGTTTAGGGAATTTTCACTCATTGTATAAGGCCTGAACTGTATTCTTATGTGACAATTTATGTCACTGGTTAAGACCAAATGTTCTGATCATAAAACTCAGTTGTTTTGAAAGGTGCTCCTTGTTCATTCCTTCCACTGTTTTAATTTAATTCATGACTGCCTTTGATATGCATATTACTGTATTTGTGTCATTTCCATCAAAAATAGTAAGACTTTCTTGAAAAGTATTAAAATAATGGTCAAGTACCTATTCAAAGCCAAGTGATTTAATTCAAAGTGTCCTCTGTCTTCCTTCTCCACTCACCTAAATTCCAGTATTAGATGCAATGAATGAAAAATAAGCAGAAATTAATGCAAACTCCAGAAATTCCTGTATCCTCTTTTTCTACCTTTTTTGGTCTCTGTTTTTTTATTTTAATTTCTTTTCATTTGTTAAACCATTCATAAAACACCATTTGAATTGCAGCTGGTAAATTGTATGTCTCTATCTAGACATCTCTACTCTGTCTAGAGTTCTGTAGGACCTGAAATTCTACACTCAACTCAGGTATCATCTATGCTGCTGTCACTGCAGCCCCTGTGGCTGTGTTAAACACAACATTGGGCAGTGACCAAGGTAAAACATGAGCACACTTCCCGATGGGTGTCCATATCCCCCAGCCCTGTAAAGCCTTTGAGTGATGTATGGTCACTGCACTCTATGGAAGAACAAATGATGTTATGTTCTGATCCTTTCCACATACTTTCTGTGAAGTTAGGCAGCTTTGGTTGGATGATGTCAGCACAAAACTAGTGAGACAGAAGGACAGACCTAAGCTATGTTTGGGGCTTTACCTGGCCTCTCTCGACTAAAGTAGGAACCCACTCAGGTTTGTTCTAGCAAAAAAAATTATCTCAATTTTTTCTTCCACTCAAAAATGCATTAGTCTAGAGAAGAGGATCATGCATGGACTTAGGCCCATGCTTGAAAGACAATCTCAAGGTAGCCAATAGGCTACTAAATCCATTTTTTTGGTAAATACTTTCACAATTTAAAATCAGCAAAGCATACGTCTTTCTTCACAGGATTTGAAATTGAAAGGCTGACTGGCTTTAGCATAAATAGATGTGGGCTTTAGCGGAAGTAATATTAAAGGATTTCTGTAATATCTTCACTCTGAGTTCCGTCGGTCTGCCTCCTTTCTCAGTTCCCAGTTATCACTGTATTTTCTCTACAAATCTTGTTATTGTCTTTTCAGACTATTACAGAAGTGCTGAGATAGATAGTTTAGAAAGGAATATGGATGAGCTTTGACCAAATTCAACTCAATTCCAAATTGAATTTTAATTTATAATGAAAACAGTTGCATTATCTCTTATTTTTGTAAAAGTTTATTTTTTTGCATCTTCTTTAATGAATCATAATAAAAGATTTTCCTACTTTGTGTACTTAAAGATGTGGCTACATTAACTCAGGCTTTGAAAAAAATCCAGAAAGAAACAGAATTATCAAACAGCACAAAGAATTTTGTAGCATTAAGCATAACTATTTATGAAAAATATTTTCTGATACTAAGCAATGAAAAAACACCTTAAAGTACAATTTTGTATTATATGTTATGTTGTTATATTAGAGTAAAATCCTGCATTTTTTTATCTCCTCAAATCTCTTCTGAATCAACTGGTAGTTTCTGTAGAAGGTAGGGAATAGAGGAGTGTTGGTCTGCAGTTGTTCAAATTAAGATACACTGAAGTTTTCATGATGATATTCCAGGATAATCTCATTACAAGTTCTTCAGTAGCATAAGTATTTTTTTACCTGTCCTGCTTTTGCATTTTCGCAAACAAATGTTTCATAGTATTTGGCAAATTCTGGTGCATGATCATTTATGTCTAAAATCCGGATGAAGACAGGTATCTGGCTACTTTGTTTAGGATTATCTGAAACAAAAAAATTATTTAAATTACAATGCAAAGATTTACAGTCTGTGGAAAGACCTGAATTTATTATTTTTTCCAATAGATACTAGAAATTTTCATTTATCTTGATTATATTAAAACAATTGTATTTCATTTTCTAGTGACATATATCCCACATGCATAAAAGCTCTATTTATACTTAAAACAATTTATTCTATTGTAGTATATGTATTTTGAAATAATACAAAGTATACTTAAATCGGTTTGCATTGAAAACAAACCACTGAGTTATTATGGACTTCTATTCCATACATCAGTGCAGTAGATGATTCATTGCAAAATCCGTTTCCTGAGGCTGAGCTGTCAAGAACATTTACTTCTTCAAAGCAGTAAAGCAGTTAAACAAGTGTCAGTTAACAGCAATAACACCACACACACACAAAAAAAAAAACAACCAACGAAAATTGTCCTTTCTCCCCAAAATGTAAAATCCAAAACAAAAAAAAACTGAGTAAATGTAGATGTTATCATCAATTGATCTTCACAGACTTGACCTCCAACTTCAAGCTATTGCTAGTGATGATTTTTGCAGTACACATACTGAAAATGGAAATTGTATTTGGGATATAATGGAAAAGCATTTATGAGGAAAAAGAATCAGTCTTTCTGAAAATGGAGATATAATTCATCTCTCCATATTACCCAACTCCCAGACTGTTAAGCATGTAGACTCCTGGGAAATCTATATGGAGAATGAAGGAAGCGAGAAAAATTGTTCCCTAAAATCAGCGTCTTTGTTTCCCCTCTGATGACTGTTATCAGTCGGCTGGAAAGAAAAGGCAGACAAGAGACATCCAGATCTAGAAGGGTCCAACAAAATAGTAAAGAATCCAGGTGAAAGACTTAGGGCTAGGGTTTGCTTCAGACATGGAGCAGAAAGAATTTCCTCAAGTCTTCGCTTTAAATAAAGATGTTTCCTATGATCAGTTAAAGCAGTTGAAGTAAACCATAATTTCTTTCCCTGTTTACAGTGGTCATTCTGACAAAGTATTATTTTCCATCACGGACATCTTTTTTCCCCAAGGATTTTCCTGAAGACTTTGCTTAGTATAAAGCCAGTGTATCCCACCTGCACAAAACTATTTTCTAGGAATTCACAGGGAACCCATTAACTTGTCTAATGTGTACTGTACATGATTTTGTTGAGCCTGAGAATCCCAAATTATGTTTTCAGAAATGGGCAAAGTTAATCCTAAAGTAGTAAATTGAACTTTCAGATGTGCGTTTACAGGTGCTGTCTATTGATAATATCTGAATAAAGGCAAAACTAATGAAACTAGATAAATCAGATACTGGAGAATTTCAGTCTTTTCTCAGTTCTAATGTTCTTCCAAGATAAATGATCTCCAACTTACTGATTTCAGTTGCTATGACAGTGATGTTGTGCCAGGGAGTTTCTTCACGGTCAAGTGGCTTTGAGATGAATAAGGATCCATTTCCTGAATAGATGTTGAATATTCTGTCAAGGTCAGTGTGTCGATCCACAGAATATCTGTAAAGACACAGTACAGCTGAGCATCATATCTCCTGTTACAGTCTCTAGTCTAGCTCACAGCCACCTCAGAATCTTTTCTAATTTTGACTGTGGTTAGTCAAGAATGTTTTCTTTACAATTAACCTAAGCTTTCCTGTAGCTACCTGAGGAGTGCAGCATGTTGCAAATATTGAGAGACCAGTTTTCAAGACTAGAGAGTGGGATGAAGACCAAAGTATGTATGTGGGCAGTTTGTTAGACTGATATTTGAAAATACATTTTAGCTTAAAAGTGAATGCTGGAATAACAACTAAAAGTGAACTTCCTTAGATAATATTTTTGAAAATTAATTGTTTCTTGGAAAACTCAGTCATCAAAGGACACACACTGCAAACGTAATTGATATTGCTGAAATGTCACAAGGACCATCAAAATCACTAGTAAAATCTTTAGACTAGTTGTTGTTTAAGAAGAAAGTTCTTAAAAATCGTATTTTATGACTCTTGCTTTTGCTTTGTTATTTCCCAGCAATGAAAATCTTATTTTACAGCTGATTTTTAATTAGTAGTCTAGCAGTTTGCAGCTTAAACTGAGATTTTACACGTAGATTGGTTAAAAAAGATTATATTTTCTTCCTCCTCTTACCCCTCCTGCCCCAAACTGTACTGCTGCAGGACAGAATAAGTCATAAATGCAGAAATCAGGTTTTCTAGTAAGTTACATGGTAAATACAAAAATTTCAGTGCTGTGTCTGTCGCTGCAGATAATAATAGCAGATGGCTAACAATTACAGAAGTTTCACAGCACTGAACTCTTCCCTCTAACTGTTGTGAGTTTTTCACAATCATTTCTTATTTAACATAATGTGATCATTAAATACTTAAGCTATGGAACATGGTAGATGGTGCTGTGTTTAGGAGATTACAAAGGTACAGAAGGCTGACCGCCATCAACCAGCAGAAAGTGTAGAAATACACAATGTTGAGTATTTTACATAAATTTGCTGTTGGAAACATAATATAAAAGCATAATCTTACAAAGAGTTTGGTGAAAGTACTAGAATACGATGCCAGTCAAATGCTGGCTTCTCCGTCCTGTTTACCTGGTGCCCATAGGCTGTCCTTCAGAAGCATACCCTGCACAGTTAACTGTGTTTGTCTTCACAAGCTCCCGAAGAAATTTCTGTGCTTGACACTTTCAGTAGCCCTTATGGGCTTCATGAATCAAATGTCATCTATTACATTGCACTCTTATGACACTTTGTGCATGAGACCTGTCCCACATCTAAAGCATTGTATATTGTGTAATGTCTTACTTTACTGCATTCTTTGTTATATCCGGATCTTGGGCTACAACCTGCCCAATAATGCTTCCTTCCTTGGCATCTTCGTCTACCTCTATTAAATACCAGGGTCTGCTGAACACTGGAGGTTCATCTATGTCTTCCACAGAAATTTTGACCAAAGCTGTGTCTTTGAATGGCCCCAGCTGAAGAAAACGAGGATCAGGATGAGTGTTTGTTGCTTCCACTCTTAAGGTGTATAACATCTTGTTTTCAAAATCCAAACGCTGGGGAGCAAATAACAATTACAAAGAAAATTGTGTCACTTTACAAGATAATGCTGAATTAGAAGTGTAGGCGCTAATTATCTATAAATGTTAAGATTAATCTAAAATTTAATGTATCTTCGAGAAGATGGAGTATATTAGGGCTTATTCTAGGAATAAGAAAAACAGGGAGTATTATAGGGCAATAGGACAACTATGATCCCTCTGCCTACTATTTGTTCAGATTCCTGGAAAACCAGGAGGGTTCAGTCTATGGAAAAATAGAAAGAGAGAAAGAAGCAGGGAAATTGGACTCAATCCACAAGTAGGAATTGCTAAAGGTCTTATTTATCTCATCTTGTTTGTGGGAACAAGAACAATTACCCCAGCTCTAAATGCTCTCTGTCGTATTTTGTTTTTCCTTATTCCTCCCCCATTACCTTTTACCCTTGCCTATCTTGCAGCAGAAGCAACCCCGACCTGTCCCTTGCCTCCATATTCCAGTGAGAAGAAAAACAGTGAAGTCTGGTTTCCAATCTATGTGACATTTATAATAAGTATATCCATATATGCATATATACATTCATATGTGCACACATATGCATGCATGCACCTACATAAATATACATAAGTTTGCAAATATATGTGTAGAGATCTATATTTTTTATATATGTATATATCAATTAAGTGTTACTGATATGTTCTGTAAGGATAGAATAAAAAATAGTGTTCTGAGTTTGACAGTCTGAATGCTAAAATGCTACCACTGAATCTGTCAGACAGGGTATTTTCAATCAAATTTCTGCCCATGTCTTTGCTCTTTGGACTTCCATTGACGTAATCTGTAACAATTTAAGTTTCAGCTAGATTGGACTTAAACAAAGACAGAATTTAGGTACTGAAGATACCTGACTGTTGAACAGATTAAAGAGGGACAGTTTAGCCTTGGAGATGTAAACTCATCAAACTTCAAGTGAGCCTCCAACCCTTGTAAACCTTACTGCAGCATTCTCCTGACAAACCCCACTGTGAACGGAACCCCTCCAGGTTTTCACAGCCCTAATTCAAAAGTAGTGTGTGTGAGAGTATATATATTGAAGAGACAGCAACTACTGAAATATTGCTTTATGTGAAGTGACATGCCAGTAAATTTCCCTCGAGACTTGAAAATAACAGATACCTGCCAAAGAAAGAGAAGAACAAAACTAATACAACAACTCCTTGGCAGCCTGACCCCTTGTGAGATCTACCCTTCCCTTCCCTGGAAAAAGAAGAATAACTGTAACACGTGGAGAGCTAAGTACATATAAAACAGAGGAAGAAAAAATAAACCTTTTTGACAGTTATAATCCCTTCCTGTGTGTCCTTGTCAGTGACGATATCAAACATGTCTGATCCATCCCCACTGGAAATGCTATACTCAATCTCTGCATTTTCACCCACATCAGGGTCATTGGCTTTAATTCTGCCAAGAGGAGTCCCAGGCGGTGCAGACTCTGGAAAGCTGAACTGGTAGGTGCCTGGAAGAGTGAAATCAATTTAGTATTTTGAGATGCTTCGTTCTTCTGAATAATAAACATCTTCAATTTTACCTGGATTTTTTAAGTAATCTGAAGGTTGAAACACTTTAAGAAATACGCTGTTCATCATCATACTAAACTTTAAAACAGGGTTTGGGATTGATTGACAAACTCACAAAAATTTCAACTGCTTCTTCAAAGTCATTACTACTGTGCTTTTAATGCTTTTTTTCTTTTCTTTTTTTTCAGCTATAAGCAACAGAGAAGCTCGACAATAAGGCACAAGTTCTAACCTTGATTATTTAACTATATATATATTTTTTCTCTCAGTTTTCTAGAAAAGTTCCCAGATACATTTTGAAGCAGTAGGGGAATTTCTTTTGTTTTCTCAAGGCACAGGAGTGGTAAAAACCAGTGTTGATTTTGGAAAGAGACTAAAATAGAATAGGCTTATTTTTTATTCTTTTGAAAAATATATTCAAGATCTGTAGGTGTTCTGTGTGAAAGCAATTCATTCATCTGTTATTAGTAATATGTACTAAAGAGTCATGGTAAAAAGGATTTGGAAACATGTTCATGTTAATTGCTACAGTTAATTGAAATGCAGATACATTCAGATTTTCTTTAATTTACTCTACACATACTTTTTGTGCTTTTTCAATTGTTTTCCTTTAATGTTTTTATAATCAGGGTTTGCTAGAAAGAATTCGACTACATAGACACTTTAATCTTGCCTATGTATATGAAAAGTGAGTTTATATGTATTATCTGACAACATTTGCGTTAAAAACCTAATTAACAAGATATGCTGTTGCAGAAAAAGTATTAATCAGATGGTTTTCTTGAACAGTCAGGACGAGACAAAGAAGACCTTTTGTCACTAACGAGGCATAAATGTTTCTAAATCTCTATTTTCTGTTATTTGCTACCAAGAAAATGTAAAAAAAAAATCTGGTGTATGCAATGTTTTACATGTGACATTCCAGAATCTGATGTTTCTTTTGATCTGTTTTCTCATGTAAATTAATATTAATTTACTAAGTGAAGTGGTAGCATTTGAATAATACCTTAAGAGTCTGGACCTGATCAGACTAGCACCTGATAAAATGCACAATCCTTATTTGAAGAATCCGAAAAGAACCTGTATAAATTGTATTGACCTGTACAGTCAAATATCTTTCTTGCAACTAGCCTGTTTTATACATTTGCATGTCCTTTGCTTCTTTTAAAACACTGAAAGGATCCTGAAGATTCCTTTTAAGTACAAGGACTATACCAAACAACCGAGTGCTGAATGAATTTCTGTCCTCAGTTGTCTAGACTAAGCACAAAAGACTGTCACTGCAAATACCTTTTATTTATATACATGTGTAACAAAACGGAAGCTAATGGTTGATGCTAAATTGTATTTGCTGTTACGGGTTCAAGGTGGTAAGAGAAAAATCAGCAGTAAACTGTTTGGCTGCAGTCCACACAGACTAAAATGCATGTTATCACCTTAAACCAGGCTGAAAATGGGATGAAAATTAGGATTCCTGGCAGCTAACCATAAATTTGACAGCTTGCTCAAATTCAAGAGTTTGACAGGTGAGCCAGAAATACTCTAAGTACAGATATAATCATGCTACTTACGACTTTTTTTAAAGTAAATAGCCCCTTGAGAGCTTTCGCATCTTCAAGCATTCCTTATTTTTGTGGTGCTATGTGAGTGCTACACATTTTCGGCATGCAAGATGTCTAATTTGATTTAGAGTACAATTGAATTAAAAACATGTGAGATCTTCATTATGGTGCCTTTTAAACTCAGTTTAGGCCTATGTCTTTTAACTGTCTAGGATTCCTTTCAGGAAACAAATTAACCAGAAAATCTGTTCCTTCTTAATGCAGTTTGTATAACCAGTACTCCACAGTGCACTCTGCCATTTTCCTTTCTTCTGTCCCTCTAAGAAATCAATCTTTAGTTCTGCAGTTCCTTGACATTAACTCCTGTTGCTTCCATTTGCAATTCACCCTCTGCTTTGGAAAACATTTTCACATATTGTTGCCTCTCATGAGAGAAAATGAAAGATAACTGTTTTTGGAAGGAGCAGGCTTCCAGAACTGGATAGTTCTTTGAAGGTATGCCCCTCTTTATAACTATCTAAGAAGACATCAAAATCTCCAGGTATTTCTCTATGTTTTATTTTCTACAGAGTGTTGAAAACCACCCTGCTGAGGACAAAGAAAATGAAAGGGAAGGACAATCAGCAAACCAAAAATGGCACCATTGAATAGATCCCACAGCAGGTCTTCTATAGCCTATCCAATGTGTTTCAGTGATGTTCAAAGTAGAAAGCTACAGAGAATATCATATGAGGCGTCAAATTATGTAATTTTCTCAATAATTAAGTACCAAGACCAAAGCTTATTGAAATAATCAGAAGAACTTCCATAGACTCCAGGCTTCAGCTAATCTTGAAAGAATAGCATCATAAGGAACAAAGGCTAAGGAGACTGATAACCCTAAGATATTTTGCAGTTCTATGCATTCTTCATTATATTTTTAACATTTATTTTATTTTAATTTAATTTAATTCAGCAACAATGCTTACAAGGCAATGTGCTACACTGCTCTCTAATTTAGGTTCAAGAACTCATATTTGCTGAAATATTATGGGATATATTATGCTATACATGTTTAAGCAGTATCCCGTCCTGAAGTCAAACAGGAAGGCTGGTTAAAAATTTCTGTTTGAGTTTGCCATATGAAGGTGATACTCAGCAAGTAAACTCTGAATGTGAAATTATATTTTCTTTAAGAGGACTGCAGTACTTCCTCTCCACTCTCTTTTTAAAAAGCTATCTGCTATCATGAATAGAGATAAAAGAGGATGATACATATTTTCAAGAATCCTTTCTCCCACACTGTCCGAGTTTTCTAATACTTTTAAAAATCTGTTTTAGATTGACCTGTTTATACTATTCTGAGTGTACTTATTGCTATAGTACTGAAGTGCTTTTTAAGTTTCTTCAAGTCCAGGAGAGCATTTTCTAAATCAGCTCTGTTTGTTCAGTCCTTGGCGAATCTGCAAAAAGAGCCAGTTAGGTCCCCAATCAGTGCCTACAAGCAATTCAAATTTTACAATGTGGACATTTTTCCACCAAGCACTGAACTGAGGCTGTAAATTTCTTCTCTCTGCAGCCTATCAAACTCTTATCAGATGCTGATTATAACAATTTGGGATTGGATTTAAAGCTGTAGCCTAGGATGAAAGGATCTGTAGTATCTGTGAAGCTTTCTGTATTGTACAGCTTTCTGTCATTTGCCATGTTTTATTCTACAGAAGTACTTTAAAAAAACTTACATGTGTCAAACTGTTCTAGATTATCAAAGTCATTCAAATCAAGAGCTGAACACAAATTACAAGTACCTGAACCAAATGCTTAGACTTGCAACAAAGCATACCACCTGATCAACTCTGCCTGGGCAAGGCGGTACGTTAGAAAATTTGCTGATTTATTTTTCTTGCCTAAACATATGGAACTACAAGTGCCTCCAAAAACTGAACCCTAGATTTTGTAATTAAATTTGTCTAAAGGTTTTCAAGTCCCTGAAGTTAGCCTAAGTTATTGTTACAGCTCACATTCCTGTAAGCAGAGTAAGAACGAGAAGTAAGTTTATCATTCCAAGAAATATTTTACTATAAAAAAATGGGGGCAGAGATTCCCACTTGCCTTAATAATGCTGCAACATAAACAGATACAGAAGTGGGCCAGTATTTATACTAAAAAAAGGGAGAAAAAAAATTCCAGATGTTGACAGTGAAAGAGGTGATTTTAGAGAGGTTCTTTGGAAAACAACAGAACTATTAGATGCTCCATACTCTGGGGGAAGCGAGGCGGATTG
>Ga0181612_130762_pt1 | contig 18244 bp, 14 predicted proteins | sample HoacroProtozoa21_FD_119630 | JGI IMG/M metagenome (GOLD analysis project Ga0181612, IMG submission 119630) | Hoatzin crop microbial communities from Cojedes, Venezuel. Combined Assembly of Gp0051906, Gp0051904, Gp0051908
CTCTGGAGATATTCCAGCACCGGCTGGACGCGGTGCTGTGCAGCCTGCTCTGGATGACCCTGCTTGGGCAGGGGGTTGGGCTGGGTGACCCACAGAGGGTCCTGCCAACCCCTGCCATGCTGGGATTCCGTGACTCGGAACAGAAGAAATATTTCTGTAGAGAAATAAATAACTGTATCATAATAGTCCTACAGTACCAGCACTCCTTCTCTTGCTGCTGCTGCTGCCACTGCAGCGCGCTGAGTTTTGGCAAGATACGCGCGAGTCACCCCGCTTCAAGTCAGTTATGGTTCTGGCATCAAAGCTGGTCTGTGCGTTTCCTTTCTTCAGTAAAGATCCACACATACCTTCCTGCCCCCGTAAGAAGATATTGATCGCCCTGGTAAGAAGTCTGAATTGGCAGAAACTGTATGAACACAGAGCCTGTAGCTACCTCTCTCTTCCACAGGTTGTGGCTGTGTACGGGACTTTATCAGATTTGCTGTCTGTGGCTAGTAATAAGCTTGGAATAAAAGCGACCAGTGTGTACAATGGAAAAGGTGGACTCATTGATGATATCGCTTTGATTAGGTAAGGCTTATCCAATAAAAGTCAAATCACGGATGTGGATTAAGAGACTTACTAGCCTGGTAATCCTCTGACCTTAATCAATAACCAGTGCTTTGCCTAAAAACAGATCTTCTCATTGCCAGCCAGTATGCCCAAAAGTGCTTTCACACCGCAAGGAAAAATAATACTGTCTTTTGAACTTCAAAGCATTTCTGTCTTGATGAATCAGAATTTGATACAAGCCGTGTTTTATGCCTTTTACCATCCTCCTGTATTGACTGGCAGTGCAATGTATGTCCCAGGAAAATCCCACTGTTCTAGTCAGCCCTTGGATGAGGGTGTTTTGAAAAGGAGACAAACTCTAGCGTTGCTTTGGCTTCGTAGAATGCTCCCAGAGTGGGGACAAAATCAACTGTTTTGTGAAACTAAACTGTTTGAGTAACAGAAGTGATCCCTACCTGCTTGATACAGGTAACATCTCTAGTGAAGTCAATTGTATTACAGTCCACTGGAACCTGCAAAATTAAGATAAAAATCAGATACTGAAGTTCTAATGGCAACTGATTATCATTTAACTGAAATTAATCAGGAGGGGTTCCCACTGTCACTTAGATGAACAAAAAATTATGATTAATCTTTTTTTTTTTTTTTCCTCCTCCCCTTCCCCATTTCAGGGATGATGATGTTTTGTTTGTCTGTGAAGGGGAACCATTCATTGGTAAGTCTCTGTAATTCTTAAGTTTAACCTTTTGTTTAATGGAAAGAGGTTTTGTTTTGCTTTAATGTGAACCTAAAATGTTATTTTCTGGTGTTTTCAGAAGATACCTCTTACCATATGGAGGATTCACAAATAGTCACCATTTTTCTAGTAATTACTGTCTTTCATAGATCCTCAGACTGATGGGAGACCTCAAGAAGAACTAACAGGGTCACACACAGATTGGCTAACGCTCAATGTTGGAGGCCGATACTTCACCACTACACGGTAAAAATTGGTTTTGTTCTTAAAGGACTTGATTTCAGTGAAGTAGTTACAGCAGCTGGTAGTGTACATTCAGTTGGTGAGGCTTCAGATGCTCTTGCAAAAGAGCTAGAAAATTAACTTACCATGGAGTAGGAGGTCTCCGACTTCTGCAAATTTGTCTCTATTTCATATTTGCTACCACAATTTTGCAACAATTCTTAAATAGTTTACATATGAAGTAGAACTGGCGAAAAGCCTGAACAGGCCTGGATTTATCATTGGAATATCTCCATTAACAAAGTGCTTTGTATTTGAAATACCTTTACGATACCTCAGGTCAGAAACATATTTTGTTATCGCACTATATGAAATTAAATCAGTATGGTGTTGTAGCTGTTGGCATGCATATCACACACCAACAGCAGAAAATAGACTCCAACCAGCAAGTTCGTCTCTTGAGGAAGACACTTGATTGTAAAAATAAGATTGTGCTGCCTTTGTTTTCTAGGAGCACTTTGGTTAATAAAGAACCTGACAGTATGTTGGCCCACATGTTTAAAGATAAAGGTTAGTATATTGAAATAAAATTCATTTTTTAAGCCAACAAATTAGCAAAATAGGCAAAAGGCACTATCAAGTTGAGATTCTTGTTCATATGTTAAACTACCAAAAGTATGTTAGAGCATCAAAGCAGAACGTGTAATCTTTTTTTTATAACTTTTTATTTCTCCGTTGCCCGTGTATTGCTTATCTCACAAACTGAAAATATAACTACCATCCACAGTTAATATTTAGGGGTCTTTTTTTGTTTGATTTTGGATTTTCATCTTATTATTGCATTTTGCTCAGTTTTGTCAACGGAATCAATGAGCAAACAGTGTATGAGGCAGCCTTTAGGAAATGGGGACACACTAAAATCTTAATGCTGCATTTATTCTAGCAATGATCTTATGTATATGATAAAATGTTTTAGTTATTTATAGCACAAGCAAGTTTGTTTTAAGGGGATTTCTCCCTGCCCCCCAATTCTCCTTCCCTTTGCCTAAGAAACGCCCTTTCGAGTGGAATGTTTCATAATCCAGTACCCTTTTCGTAGTAACAATCTGAAGCAAATGCTCTTCTATTAATACATCAAATTTAATTATATATATGTTGTGGAAACAGATGCTTGGGGAAATAAGCAAGATCATAGAGGAGCATTCCTAATTGACCGCAGTCCAGAGTATTTTGAGCCAATTTTGAACTATTTGCGTCATGGACAGCTCATTGTAAATGATGGCATTAATTTGCTAGGTAGGTATTACCTGTATGACATCTCCTAAATTATTACTCTTTAGAGGTTAAGCTTTGCCCTCAGGTAAACATAAAGTCAGTGGGACTTTTGTATGCTCATCTAAGTCTTTGGGATTTTCCTTTGGTGAATTTATTCTCAAGCATTGCAATTCCACGTGCTTGGTTTAATAAAGATACACTGTTTAAATGTACTTATCTTGAGATCATTAAAAATTCTCCCTACTGGATTAATATCTGGCTGTAATTCTGGATTTGGTATCTTTAACCTGATACTGGTGTTGGAAACATCCTTTCTGAGTTATTTTTTCCTTTTAGCTGCAAGCAAGCTCGCTTTTCCTCTGTCCAGTTACATCTAATATAATGTATGTGGTTGTCATTTTTACTAGTTTATGCATTTCTTTGGGACTCCTTAAACTTTGACAAGAGATCTGTGCATCTTTGTTAGTATAGCTAAAACATATAAAAGATATAACAAATAGGGAAAGTCAGTTGAACTGATGGCTCTCAAATAGTAAGGATGGATTAACCCACACTTTCTGGCATGCTCCTGGTGTGGCTGTAGACTCCAGCGAGGGACGAAAACTGCTCTCGTGTTTAACGGCTCCCTGTAAATAACAATACTGCTTTGTTTTGTTAGGTGTTTTGGAAGAAGCCAGGTTTTTTGGTATCGATTCACTAATTGAACATCTAGAAATAGCTATTAAGGTAAGCTGTTTTCTTTAATAGATGAATGCACATGTCCTGCACTTCCAGGCAATGTATAATTTAGGCCTATCCGGATTAGCTTTAAAACAACTCTCTCAACAGAATTCACAGCCAGCTGAAGATCATTCTCCTATATCTCGAAAGGAGTTTGTCCGATTCCTTCTGGCAACCCCAACCAAGTCTGAGCTGCGATGTCAGGTGCGAAAATGCAGACTTTGTATTGATCTGTAATGTCAGTGTCTGGTGGTGAAATATCCTGCAGCATCAGGTGACAACATGAAATTCAAGCAACGTATGCTTGCTCCCCCTGCTTTTTAATTGAGTTTTGATTCCAAGCTGTGGCATAGGGACCTTAACATGAAATTCAACTGTACTGTTTGGGCTGCTTTTCCTCTCTAGATTGAAGGTTTCCTGAAGGAGCAATTTGTTAAGCTATTCTATTTAAATGTAAAATGCACTAGCATAACCAAGGACAATGCTTGATAGCTTTGCATTTACATTTCATTAGTCTTATGTTGTAGAATAGATGGTCTTGTGTGTGTATCTGTGTATATTTATATACGCATGTACATACACATGATGCTCTTAACTGCTTTGTGTTCAGAGCTACACCTCATCTTCTGTTTTGTTTTTAGGGTCTCAATTTCAGTGGAGCAGATCTTTCACGTCTAGATCTTCGATACATAAACTTCAAGATGGCTAACCTAAGCCGTTGCAACCTAGCGCATGCCAACCTGTGCTGTGCAAATCTTGAAAGAGCTGACCTCTCTGGATCAGTGCTTGATGTAAGAATTGTTGTGTCTTGAAAAGTTGGGGCTGTCCTTCAGTTATTTTAAGGGAAGAGGAATTGGAACAAGCAGATAAGCGTAAACCATGTAATTCTTCAATATTTTCTGCAATTCTTCTAGTTAGATCACTTCAAAAGCTTTTTAAAGCTATTTTAAGGAAAAAAAAGGCAGTAGGTGGGAATTATCTGCCTTCCTGATGACAGAAGTAATAGTATTGCAAGTTTGTACTCTTCCTCACAGTAACAAGGCTGTTGTGCTTGAATAGGATTCACTTCTGAAACAGAAATGAAAACTGTACTCTGATTATTTTTCAGTATTGTTCGTCTTTGCGCTTTAAGAGTCTCATTGACATGTCTGTCTCTTTCAGTGTGCAAACCTTCAAGGGGTAAAGATGCTTTGTTCCAACGCAGAAGGAGCATCTCTAAAAGGGTGCAATTTTGAAGATCCGTCAGGCCTTAAAGCTAATTTGGAAGGTAGGAAGTTTTTGCCTGTTAGGTACTCTGTGGAAGTCGAACCGTGTGTTTGCAAGTCTACATGGCATGTGAAAAGTTTAGCTGTGGTTTGTACAATCCATGGTTTCACGAAAAGAGGCCGCAAATACCAGCCTGAGTGTGTGACCATATAATCATTAAATTCCAAGTTCTACCTTGACCTTTATCTATTTATATGGCTCAGAGGAAGCATCATTCTGGAGCTACTGTGTTTCTGACTGGTTTTCCTCCTAAAACTGCTCTTTGTGTGTTTCAGGTGCTAACCTGAAAGGTGTTGACATGGAAGGCAGTCAAATGACAGGAATTAATCTAAGAGTTGCAACGCTGAAAAATGCAAAACTAAAAAACTGTAATCTTAGAGGAGCAACTTTGGCAGGAACGGATTTGGAAGTGAGTTGTCATTCATTTCATATACTAACTAGTCAGCTGGTAAAATCTGGGGGATTGCTGGCTTTTGGCCGAGTTCTGCTTCAAACCAGATAGAGTGAACTAGTCTTTTTTCAGTCTTAGTGAGCTATGGGTGATCTAAGGAGTCACACTTCACTCTTGCCTCAGTGGGGAAGGTGAGTCTAAAGTCTTGGATTTGGCAGCACCTGAAAGCCACAGGAATGGCTTGGATCATCTCAAAAGTGATGCGTGGAATTACTGCGAAACTTAACTCCCGCTGTGAGATCCTGCCACCACTGACGAACTGAAGTGAAATGAAGTTGCCTGGGTTTGTGGGGTGTTTTTTTTTTGATCCTGGGACATCATTAGTAGAATAATGATGGAATCTTACCTGACTGGTGGCGTACGATATGGTGCTGTCCCTATTAGTTAGAAAGACAAACTAGCTCATTTTGCAAGCTGTGTACATGGCTGTTCTTGCCCAAGTACTAGAGAAGTACATCTGGTGAGACTGCAAGAGGTGGCTTCTTTCTGGCTTTGTTCAGCAAGCATTAGTAACTCCTGGAAGATAATTTGATATAAAGAGTGTAAGTCTAACAACTTAAAAATAAATCCAGCGGTTACTGTGAAAAGGAGCTACTCTCTTACAAGAAGTAACTAAAACTCCAGTGATACGCTAGAAGGTTACACTGGAATCTATGGAAGTATATATGGTTTCTGTATAAATGTAGTTACGGTGAAGGTTTGAACTAAGTTCTGGGTATATTCAATTAACATTTGTTTTTCTTTTATCCTTTAGAATTGTGATCTATCTGGTTGTGATCTACAAGAAGCTAATTTGAGGGGATCTAATGTAAAAGGAGCTATCTTTGAAGAGATGCTGACACCTTTGCACATGTCTCAGAGCGTCAGATAGGGAAGAGAATATGCGGAAGAGGAAGGAATCAAAACATTTATTGTGACTTTTCACCTCCTCCCCTTACTAAGTTAGAAGTAACGGTTATTAGACAACTTACATTTGCAGTAGTGCCTAAGTAAACTTTTCTTTGATCACTTCTTGGGGAAGGAGCTTTTGTTTAGGAGGTAGAAACAGACACTCTTTCTACCTTTGTGAACTGAGTGAGGAAGTGGGCTGGTTCTAGAACCAGAATGTGTGCTGGTTTGAGGGAGTGGTAAATAGATTCATTGTTTAGCATTGCCTCACTTTGGAATGCATTTTAATTTATAAAGCACAATATATGCAATTCTATTTATTAAATCTGTAGCTGCAATATGAATAGAAAATGTTATTCATGTATAGTAGCAACAAAGTTCAGGTTTACAGTTAGACTAGTGTATTTACAGTTAGTTTCTTAATTCATGTAGTGTATTAAATGGCAGATGTGGCTTAGTCAATGTCCACAGGATGTGTTCAGGTACTCTTTTCTTCTGGGGTGAAAACAGTAGTTAACTGTCATCATACATAATACATTGCCTTGCAGTAGCTTGAATGCAGGTATAGAACAGCTTTATCATCTTCTAAAATGTGCAGTGGAAGCTGCTTCCACTGAAGGGATGTGCCTGCACAGCAGATGTAACTAAAACATCCCTGTTCAGAAATTGGATGTCTTACTTAATCCTTTACAAATTAGTGTGAAATTGCACTATCAATCACAGCTAGTAAGAAAAATTCTCTTGCTTTCAAATGTCCTAACCACTCCAAACTGGAGTACCTGTAGATTTTTCATTCTTTGTGGGGAATTACATGTACGTAGGAAAACACAATTCTGTCACCAAAGTGGACAGAGGCATTGGGGCCACAGCACGTTCTCCATCCTCCTGTTGTTATTCCAGTATATGAGTAAGTAGCACCTGTTTCCCCTTACTGTTCTATGCAAATACTCTTGTACACTGAATCCTTGGAAGCATGGGCATAATCCTTTTCCCAGCCAGATCGTAGAATAACACTTTGGGCCTGCTTAAAGTGGCTGTAAAAGCGTCTTGCAGAGGGCAGAGTGCCCTTTCCACAACTGCTTTACCTGTGAGCAAATACAGAACTGTGTGACTCCTGCAGTGCAGGAAGCCTCACGGCATCTCTAAGTGGTGGTGCACTTCATTTAGTAAGCTGTTTCCACTGTAGTATCAGTCTAGCTCTCATCTAACAAAACATTTATTTTATACACAATCAAAAAGCACATTAAGAAACTATACCAAAAAAAACAAAGGTGCATCAAGAACTCTTACCTCAGATGCTTACGGAAAACACCCCAAAGTTAAAACTAGCCTTGAATCTAAGGAAATACAGCTATTACTGGAAGTTAAGAACCAATGCATCCTAACTTACAGAACGTGACACGGTTAGCAGTGGTTCGAGTTCCATAGTCACCTCAGTGGGTTGCCTTTTACTTGCAGTGCGGATTTCCTGTTGTCTGAACAGAAGTGGTGTTGTCTTAGTAGTTGTTATGAAAATGCTGCTTTGCCATCAATCTGGAAAGATTAGATCAGGACAAGTATGTGATTTGTTTGGGGGGAATTACAGGATTCTCCCTTACTTTCAACTTGGGTTAACTCAGGCATATGACTTGAACTTCTTGGACTCAAAATCCCACAGTCACGTGGTTCAGAATTGGGATTTTTTTTTCCTCCATATTCCCAGACCTCTTGATCTGGCTCTAGGACACTACCGTATCCTCGGTGAAATGCACCTATAGATTCGAGGGAAATATTTCAGTGTGATTTTGGAGTCCTTTCTCCCACCTCATTGCTTTCACTGAGAGTGATGTATATGTTGCAGTAGAAGAAGATTCCTAGGGCTAGAGAAATAAACAAATTATTTTTCTTTATCATGTTTTGTAGCTGGCAGACGTAAAATATTGTATGGAAAAAATCTATTTTCATAATCACTGTGTATAAAATATATTTGAACTTTCACTGAAGCACTATGTTTTGAATAATCACAGCATGTGGCAACATTCATTCACAGATGAATTTAAGGTACCTCTTTTGCTATGACAAAGCTGTATGAATAGCCCAAAGCGGCCTATTCAGAAAGTGCAGGTTCCAGCCTAAATTAAAATGCGTTAATAAAAGTATGAAATAAAAAGCATCTTGGTTGTCTTTGTTTTTTTAAATTGTCTCAATCTTATCTGACTTCTATGGGAAGGACGGCAAATTAGAAGAGAAGGCAGCTTTTAACTTCGATAGCTCCTTGTAAAAATATTGTAGCTAAAGTTGGTTTTGCCTTTAATGAGACCTTGACTGTCACCTTAGCCTGACTTGTATGTAACCAGGTCTTTCTCAAATGGACTGCTTGTTGCAAACTAGGAATTACCCATGCTTGAGTACTTACTCTATGAGAAGACCGAGTTCTATGTGTCCTTCCTTCTGCACAAGCAACTGCACTGTGGTAGAAAGCAAAGAATTTTTGCTTTCAAGCATAAAGCTTACCTGCTAGAAAAACAAGTGTACCTTGTGCTGTGGGGATTGCTGCAATGTTTCCAATGCGTTCAGTTTCAGAACTTCGATGGGGGACTTGTCATTTATCTACAACACTTTTCAGCTTTTCTTTGTCCCCACCCTTCATATCTGCTTAATAAAATAGTGGAGTCAGAAGTCATTAACCACAATTTACATTTACATAGGTATTCCAGTATTTAAAACACTCTTTCTATATTCGAGATTATCACAGAGCACAAGCAGCTAAACCTCCTTAATTAGGAAGTGCTAAAGCACAGAAGAACCCCTGTCCTTCTGTCTATAAAGTGCTCATGATTTCAGACTGATAAACTCTGTGGCACAACAGAGAATACAAATACAGCACACCTGTGTGCGTGCTACAGAGCACCTTGAGAACAAAAACTCTAGTTCTTTCTTTAGTTTCTCACCTCCAGTAGATGTCTTGGCACTAGGAATGCTGTCTCCAAAGCCTAAGAGACTCAATAGGTTAGGAGCTGCCTTTCCAACACTTCTGATAAAACAGAGGTCTTGATTCTTGGATGGGAATCCACAAACTCAGGTTTTCCTGACAAGTCCTTGACTTCCATGTTGGTACTTAACAGCACTGGCAAGCATTAACATTTCTTTCCCCACAACTAGTGCACGTGAAGGTCTGGGAGCCCTTCTGAAAAGTGTACATCCACCACACTCCAGCGTCTGAAAACTAAAGAGAGGTCACATGACAAAACCCCAGCTTCACGCTTTGATTTTTTTGAGAGCCTAACAAAACATATGTGTTGAAAGCTGTTAAGGGCAGGCTGCCATTAGACCGAGCTTAAAGTGGTGGGTTAATAAAAGGTGCAATTATTGGGCTAAGCAGGCCCCCTTCCCTCTTTAAATGTCATCCCTCAGGATGAACAAACTCTTCTATCTTTAAATAATGTTAATTTTTGCTAGGCTCATCAGGGAAGGAAGGAGTCTTAAAACACCGGTGCAGGGAAATCTCTCTGCCTTCTAAAGTGATGTGCCTACGCTGAAGTAACATTTCTCCCACTGAAACAAACTATTTTCACAGCTTGATCAGTTTATCAGCTGAAGTTAAACGCTGGCCACTCTTGCCATGAGTAGGAGGAGCATTAGAGCAGGAAGAATTACTCTTTGCTAGAGTCACTAAATCCTCCAGAAATTATTTACTTACTAAATTACTTTTAATCCATTAATCTCAAAGAGGTCATGGGAGAAGGAAGAGAGAATGTCTGAAGAACAAACATGATACATTCAACTGCACACAAAAGAGTGCAGAGCAAGTCAAAATAGCAGCCAGGTTGATAAAAAAAGAAATAAATTAGTGAACTCCTGCATGCAAATAGCTAACAACTCCTTTATAAAACTGCAGTGCATAAATTCTCAGGAATGAAGAACACGCATATGCACACATATGAAAAGAAATCCAAAATAACAGCAGTGTCTGGGAGTCTTCTTCATGAAAGAGACTCCATTGTGACAACGAAGCGTGTTTACAATCTAAGACACTGGTCCATCTGGTCAGTTCAATACTACTTCGCATTTTATAAAGCAAAGAATATCCAGGCACCTTAATTTAATTATTAAGGGGGAAGACTTTCAAAGGAGCATGTAAATTGTTCTGGGCACTTGTGCAGTCACAGGCTTTGTTTACGCACCAAAGGACCATTTCCTTCATGCCTGATATACAGAGATAGCCACTAAGCTGAATTCCTCCTCCATTTCAAGTCCTGTCAGCCCCTCTCAACAAATTCAAATTCATCCAAGAACTTTTACTTAAAAATTAGCAGTCGCTGAAAGAAAAGACTGTGTATTTTCCATGGGCAACACCAGTCAGCTGGATTTGAATGTCAGATTTATAGCCTCTTAAAAGAAAGGCTGTTACTTTTATGGCTCTTAGAGAAAACAGCTGAATTTAATAACCACACCAGGGGTGTTCCAATTATGTGCTTTACTTCTGCTGCATTACAGCAATTTTAAGAACAAAATTGCAGCCTATGAGATAGAATTAGATAAAGTTACCTGCTGTGAAAGGTTTGGCATTGGGGTGGTTGTATATAAAAGCTGAGATGACAAGCGTGCTTGCAGGACATTTCCAAGCGGAGAAGAGCTGGAGTTATTCTGCAACCTCTCTCAGCAAGCAGGTAATGTGCTTGAACAACATACTTTTTACTTATTCAGTGCTTACAGATGCTTGTATCAGAAGAAACTTGCATTAGACAAGACTGCGAAGAGCACTTATTAAGGAGCAGAGACATTAGAACAGCAACGGGCTAAACCGAACACATCTGTCAAATATCCACAGGGACTTTCATGGAACCTTCAAGGTCCAGGCATTCCTAAAACTCTAAAAGGGTGTTCAAAAATCCTAATTCAGATCTTCATCCAAAATTTTCAGATGTTAAATCTCTTTATAATGAGCCAATCCACACTTGGAGAGACTTAAAATCCAGCTGTGGCTGACACGTAGGCACAATGCCACTGGGGCACAGATCAGAACTACAAATCCAGAAATGTAACATTTTCTTAATTTTAGGAGATAAAAATGGAGCTGTAATGTCGTTATGATCAGAACGATGTTTTGTTCTCTCACAGAATGGAGAAGTCCAGGAAGATCTTTGCTAGCGTCCTCCTGTTTCTCCTGTCTGTAGAAATCTGCCTGGCTCAACACTGGTCTTACGGCCTGCAACCAGGAGGAAAAAGGAATGCCGAAAACCTGGCAGAATCGATTCAAGAGGTAGGTTCTGTAAAACAACCCTGCTGCTTTAGCTAGGATCCCTTATCTGTAAAAGGTGCAGGCAAAAAAGAGGTGGCGTAGGCTTTACTGTACGTATATGTGTATCCCTGTCTGTTTCCCCTCCAAACATAAATACATATGTATATATACATGCACATATTTTTTTAAAGTAGTAATTGCAAATAACTGGCATTAGGGTAAGATACGTTTGACAGCCTTGCACAAGGAACAGCGCTGTCTGTTGCTGACAGAGAGCTTGGCAGCCTGCTCTAAAGCAGAGAGATAAGTCTGCGTTCCAGGTTAAACCTGATTTCATCTTCTCCCGGAATTTCAGCCGGGCTGTTTTATGACAACATTCGCCCACTGCGCTGAGAATGGGGCAATAGGCAGCTGCTACATGGTGAATGATTAGATGGTGAGCACTTCAATGACAAAGCACATATGAAAGGTTCTGTCCACCAGTGGTGTTCCCGTCCTCTCCAATACTTCATGCGTAGTCCCTCGTAACAGCAGTTCTAACATCCGGATTGTAAGTTTGCTGTGGCACAAGTATAGCACCTGGGAAAGAGGTGAATTCAAGCTGTGCAGTGGAACAGTTTCAGCTTCTGTCTGTAACTAGGGTAGAGTTGCTTTAGCAGAAAAATCTCCTTTCATGAAGGCTGTATCACTTCCTAATCCAGATTGCAAATGAAATGGAAAAATTAGGGGAAGTGCAGAAGACTGAATGCCCAGGTTCCTTCCAGCATTCCAGGTTCAGCAATCTGAAGGAAGCCATGGTAAGTAACATGTTTTTTCTTTTATCACTATGGGAAAATTAGAGGACCGGTCCAGACTGGGAACGTACATGGAGGGAAAAGGGTTGTGGAGGAGGAGGAAGAAGAGCCATGTAAGTTTAGTTCACATGGCAATACTGGCTCTGCCCTTATTATCTGCATCATTCTCAAGTACCTCAGAGTTACAGTCCTAGGACAGGGCTACATTATTCTTATGCTCCTGTTGTAGTGATGTCCTTACTCACTAAATTAAAAACAAAATAAAGTCAAACGCATTCGACCTTAATACAAATCTATGCAGCATTCACAGATGCTTAACTTCAAAAGCGCGCTGTGCCAGCTGAAGGATCGAGCCATATGGAAGCTGCTGCTCCCAAGGTCCCTAGACTGGGAAATGTATTTTCCATTAGATGCTCTAATGCAATGACAGCAGAGATTTCACATATGAACTAACTGCCATAGGAAGAATACTCTCAAGCAAAAACGTGCTCTTTAATTAATACAGCAACACCTCGATCAGGCCAGATGGTCACCACTTTCTGGGAAGTGTCTCTGAGCTGTCCTAGAAGTCGAAACACTCAATCTCTACTTCATTTTTGAAGCAAAGACCAAAAGCTTCCAGAACACACTCCAGCCTTTCACTGAGGAACCTGGCCTGAAAAAAGGCTCATAAGCAGCACCAGTAATGCAGTAATGCAGACTGGTCAAGAGCCCGACTTCCATTGAATTTTCATGCAGAAACTACCTAAAATCCAGTATTATTTTTAGGTCATCTTTAATCCTATTTGTATTGAACATAATATAGAATATTTGTTCATGACTCTGGCTTCCAATAGCACTAATTGCAGAATGAAGAGCCAGCAACAGCAGCTTAATATATTTAGACTTTTTTTTTTTTTACTGCAAGAGAGTATGTTAGGCAGGAAAAGATACCAGAATAATTATCAGGATAGTTGAGATGAGTCCTTGATACTTCTTGCTCACTGAGGGAAACTTGGCCTTTCTTTGCAGAGCTGAAGGCACCCCCCTCAATCAAATTCTTAGGTTTGCTCAGAAACTGCTGGTAATCTTGCACATAAATGTAAAAACTTCCAAGCCTCTGCATCGAACACTTAGTTTGCATGTCTTATTCCTGTAGCATAGCCTGAACTATGTCGCCTTCTTATTTCTACCTGCTTAATGACATTGAAAACAAATTAAACTTCTTCCAGATGCAGCTCTTCCAATGTAACACATTCCTGGAGTTGCTACAGAATATTATGCAATGAAATGGGAGGTGTCTGGAAAGGTCCACCCCATAGAAAAACTTCTCAAGTTACCTTCATCATTTCCTGGAGAAGCTGGGACTGAGCACAAACGAAAATACACCTAGCTAAGGCACAGAAGGCTAAAAAAGAACATATTCAGACAGCACATCTATCCAAAACACCTCAGGCTTTCAACTCAGAGGTAGCAACATCAATAAATATTCAAGCAGGAGACGAGATCCAGTAGGATGCGACACAGGCACATGATTTCTGTTCAGGCAGTACTAAGGTACACAGAGAATGGTAACAGGGCAACTGTGCCACTCCGTAATGACCCTGTAAGACTTCTGCAAGCACAGCTTTCCCGTCTCTGGTGTCTTGGCCAACTGCTTAAGCTCACAGAGACATTCTATATACTGACACTTTATGCAAGTTCATGGTTCTTGTCCTAAAGCACCGCCGAAGTGTAGTGTTCAACAGCTGTTGGGTTGCACTCCAAGAACTGCTGCAGTGGTGGACCCCTTAACAGATGTGAAGTTGGTCATGCACTTTGGGATGAAAAGGGCCATTATAAGTGTCAGTTACATTATACCGTATGATCAGATCCATGGGCAGGTGGCAGAGAGATCATGTCAGGTCAGATTTATGTCATTCTAATCCTCCTTCCAATGGAGATCACAATATCAATATTTTAGCATATGACCAGGCTTTAAAATTCCATCAAAGTTATTTCTTCTCTTTAAAAAAAGTGTATGATGTGTGTTTGCAGGGAAGTCTGATTGAAGAAGCAGCTTGACGAAAGGAGATTTAAACCCACAAAGCCAAAGGGAACAATGGACCCAGAACAAAATTTCAAAGCTACGTTAAAAACAATTCCTCTTCAAATGGCCTCTGCTTAGATTGTGTTATGTGAATAAATACTCTGAAGTTGCATTGAAGTAGCAGAAATAATTGATGTGTAGATTACTAGCTTACATGTAAAAGAGAACACATTCTAGCCCAGTGGCTGGGACTCGGCAACACAGGGTCTGCTTTGTGTCCTGCAATGAAAACTTGGACACGGCAGCTTTTGTTTAACATGTACAATGTCTAGACAAAGGCACTGTCTGATCTCACTAATCGCTGGATAAAACAGTAATACAACTTTGTTAAAAATCAAGAATAAACTTACTGTTGGAATGTAATTCCGCTTGCACTTTAGTAGTCCATGTATGAAAGACTTTTATATGCTCTGTTTTTACTGGTTCACTCATAAAAACTACATTTATTTTAAAAAGGTATTTACAAACTTTACAATAGTTAATGCATTTTAAAAAACATGAAAATTTATACACCTTGCTTTACAGACTTTGTGAATCATATGTCATTTACCCAGAGATGCAGACTCCCTTTCCAAAGCTTAGCTCCTACTCTTTCTTCAGAGCCAGTTTAAAAGCTGGATTTTTTGCTGATTCAATGGCAGAGGACTAAAAGAAAGAGAAAAAGAGAAAGTATTTGCAGTCTGCAGAGGTGGGTTTTATAACTAAACCATCACATCCAGGATCTCAAAACACTCACAAAAACATGTTACACAATATCCATATTCTCCTGAATGAAAGACAAACATGTCCCAAGGTTTATCACGTCATTAAACCTTTACAATACCAACAATGAAAAACTACATCAATTAACACCATGCATATTGGGGCTGAATTTCAGAGGTGCTGAGGACTTACGCCTCTGTTTGAAAGATACAAAAACTGCGGACCATGCCTGCGAAAGCAAATTCAAAGTACGCAGTCATGCACGTCCAGGGATTTCAATGACAGCTTTAAATCAGAACAGTCAGACCAATATGGCATAAATGGATGCCTTTCACCTTTTGTTAAGCTCCTCTATACTGCTTTGTGTACTCTCTATAGTATAGAGACTGTATATAAATAGTACAGAGCATATATATATATATACACACCCACACTTACTGTCCTAAAGGTGCTTTAATGTTAATTGGAGCAGAATTAGGTGAACCTCATAGGCTTTTTGGTCAATGAAATCACATAATTTTTTCACTTTTTCTTTCTGATGTAGTCCTAGGAAAAGCTCACCCTAGTCCACTAGGTAATCTGGTCTGCAACAGTAAATATAAAATAGAGAAGTTTTTAATTTCAAAGAAAAAAAATGAAAGAAGGTAGCAGTAATGGGTCAGGAATGTTTTCACTATAAAAAAAGATTAAATTACAGACATCTCAAACTTATTTCCATTTACAATTATAAAAATAAATAAGGAGGAAAATTTGAGCCATTATCACAACAAGTCTAACTCACTGTTAATCTGTGGAACAAACGCTGGGCTGCATGGTGTGAAGGTTATTAGATAGATGCAGGTTCTCAAAAACCACTGCATATACATTATCGTATTTTCTGCCACTGCAGATCACAGAGCTGTTCTCACTGGAATCGGTGTCCTTTCCTAATCCAATAATCCACTGAAATGGAAAGCTGTCTGTTTCTCTCTTCCCCTGACATGGATTAGAGCCTGTAACATTTTTAAAGGAATTTATCACAGCATGACAAATTTTAATTAAAAGCTCCAGAAAACAAGTGTTGAGCATATTTCTCCAAAGAAAAAAAATCCTCCAAGACTTGAAATTTAACACTAGCTTTGAACAGCATGGCTTTGAAATGGGATTAGATTTTGTCTTCTCTGCAGACTGGGTATTTAACTTGTTTTATTCAAAACTATGAACTGGCTAGAAACGCTGCTGTTTGCTTTCATTTCTGGTATGCAGAGATGACATCATTATGGACTGTTCTCCTACTCCCATTTTAGCCCTCCAGTTTGAAAGACATTAACACAGAAAGATGATTCTCATTTTGTAAAGTAAGTAGTGGGACCTTAAATTGTCTCTGAAAATTAAATCTCAGAACTGAAGTCAGGTAGGTACCGTAGCAAAGAGCAGAACACTTTAAAAAATGGGGTGTCGGGTGGGATTTCTCTTAAGGATGTGGGCACTTAATTCCACTTAATTAAAATCAGTCAGGCCCCATGCTTATTCACACACTTAAATGCCCAACTGCCTTTAAAACTCTGACACTTAGAAGACAACGCTTTTTTCTAAAACTGGCACGAAACCCTAAATTATTTAGGCACAGTACAGAAATGCCATCTTGCACCTCTAAGCAGACCACGCTGACTTATATCAGCCAAGAACATAACTCTTCACATACCACAGTCAGTAACGCACTTAAGAAGCCTGAACTCCTGTTTGTGAGTTAGTTTGCCAAAAGGCAAGAAGGAGCAGTGGGAAGAGTTTACAGCACTTCAGACTCTAGAACAAAAATAATGATAAGAAAGAAAAAAATCCCTCAACCTTAAACCCCTTTCGGCATAAAAAATTTGCCAGTGAAAACGCTCAAAATATCTCGGGAAGGAAACTCTCCTTACTCTGTACTCTTCAGGCATCCCTTCCCTCCAGGGAGGGTGATGCCTCAGCTACAGCAGTCACCAACTGGCCGGACAACAAAGGCGGCAAGAAGCAAAGCCTGAACTGCGAGGGCAGCACACCAAGATAAAGCTCAAGGACCCTGCCAGGTGAGACAGTGCAACTGCAGCAGAGCATCCACGGAGATGGTGTCTTCACTGCTTTTTAAGGAGCTGGCTCTATAGCAAAAGCCAAAGATCAAAATACAAATGAAAGGCCTGTTTCAGCCACTGCTCAAATTACACAAAGCACCGAAGCTCCCTACACGTCTGCCAGCGCTGGGATGGGTTACAGCCACCACCCTGCTTGTTCCCCTGACTCTCCAGGTGACTTGGGCATCTTGCTAGCTATTGGCACCCAGATCAGCACACAGGAGAGACAGCAACTGTTCTTATTCCTAATGGCTGGCAGCTGCGCGATCCAAGGCAGGAAAGGAGAGGAAAGGATAATTAACCACTTCCATGCCAAGTACTTTGTTCATAAACCTAGTCTATAAAACTGCAAAAAAAAGCAGAGCCGTCTCCTCAAGTTAAAGAGCATTACGTAAAGGGTCTTTAAAGACCAGCTGAACAATTCTTCCCAAGGTCAGACTTCCTCCCATGAGGTTTGGTTTTTTGCATGGGCTATTTCCCTCCTCCAGGAAAAAAAAAAAAACCCTCTGAGTCTACAAGTTAAAGTTATTAAAACAGATCAAACGGGTAGGGAAATAAGACTCAAAAAATGTTACTTGGAACCAAAACACCCAAACCGGATTGCTAGCTTGTTTACCCAGGACAGACAAAGCATTAGCTGGGCTTCCAGCAAAGTCTCCTTTGTTTCTGCTGACTTACCAAAGGAGTTAAAAGCAAACCTGCTCTGCAAAGGAAATGCACCTACAAATGAGGTAACAGGCAGATGCAGCACAGGGGAAGGCACTGAATTAACAATAGGTGGTGTTAATATGTACTTTTGGACCGTTCAGACCACATCCTGCTGTTCTGCCCACAGCAAAATTCTCACCAAAGTTCTTGTTCAAGTAAAGAGTTTCAGAGGATCTGTTAGTTCACGTGTGCAGCAGAAGGAAGACAGTGGTTGTAAGAGGAGGAAGAAGCGGACAAAAAATGAGACAAGAAAACCCTGTGGTTTTCAAGTCAAGCAGTGTCTATGTCCAAGAACACAATGTGGAGCTGACAAGTCCTACAATGCACCAGAGAGACGGGGTGAACCACGGCCAAGCTGTCCAGAAAGGTTTCAAAGATTTCCCCCGAGAAGGCAACAGCCCAGAAGACGGCTGAACGTGCACTGCAGCGAACATGAGTGCGGATGTATGCAATCTGACTGCAGCGCAACTTCCAAAATGTCTCCAACCTGTTTTGTGATGTGAATTCAATATGACCCTTTGATGAAAGCAATCTGTTTCGCAGAGCCATGC
>Ga0181612_141813_pt1 | contig 18243 bp, 18 predicted proteins | sample HoacroProtozoa21_FD_119630 | JGI IMG/M metagenome (GOLD analysis project Ga0181612, IMG submission 119630) | Hoatzin crop microbial communities from Cojedes, Venezuel. Combined Assembly of Gp0051906, Gp0051904, Gp0051908
CACATTGCCAGCTCTGTACTGAGGTAGGAAGACGCAATGAATTCTGCCCTGCCACCAGCTAGCACATCTACACTTACCTTTAGTCACCTCCTGAAGGACAGTGTGCAAATGGTGACCTACCGTGTTGTTTTTTTTAATCCAGAGAGATGATAATTTCAACAGAGGGAAGGCAGCATTTTAAAATGTACCATTTCAATCCTGCATGTGTACCACCTTCAAAAGTGTACCAACATCTCCACTAAAGTGGAAGAGTTTTAGGCTGTGGTCACATGTGCTCTTTGAAAAGTTCTGCCTGCCTCTCTGTTTTGAAACTGACTACTTTCTAGTTTGAAGTGTTTAAACCAAATCATACTGTGAAACAATTGTTATTCAAGAAATTAAATGTCTTATAGTCACTGACAATAGATACCACTGCTGGGAGGATAACGGGCATGGTATCAATTTACAGACATGAATAAACTGCCAGTGGGAGGCTTAAAAAGTACAAAATCAGTCCAAACTTTATTTCTTTGTGTAAGATCAGACAACACTTGTTTAATACTTGACTTTTTTAGTGGTGGCTTCTCTCAGGAATGCTGAAGATGTTGGCATGTATATCTTTTGTTCTTTAATGCAAACTTAATTAAAGAGAAGGAATCCTGTTTAATTTTGTGGTTGAAAGTGCTATATAGGCATGATGTACTGCTCTGTTAGACCTGACAAAATCCGTATTTTTTCTCTTACCTAGAGATTCTGCAGTCCATGTTGCATAAAAGCCACCTCCTTGAATTGAGTGATCAGAGTTAAAGATGACGACTAGCTTGCTGGAACCAGACCGAATAGTCCCAGGGGATGTGTTTCCACAATACTTTCCTATGACAGGAGACCCAGGAGAGCCGCCATTCAAGATAGTAACAGAGTCCCACTTACAAAGCAAATGATTTTCAGTGTGGAAGGCTGTGAAAGTAAGCTGCAACACACAAAAGCGACATTCAGGAGCTAACACTACCCACACCAGGGGAGGGTTTAGTGCAATTCCAGCCAGCTGTCATAGCCATCCTAGCACAATGACTTCTAGGCATGCTCAGAAATCCAACCCTCACTTTGCCTTGATGCTCTACTGCAAGTATTGCTTGGAGTCTTGCCGCTGTAAGTAACAGCAGCTACTCAGCATGAAGACAGAAATGGAAGAGAAACGCACAGGTTCAAAACTGGCATTATTGGGTCTTAACCATATGTTTGACGCTAATTGTGTGGTTCAAGATGGTCTTGAATATGCACAGGTGTTGAAACATTTTCCTGCGCTCAAGGCTTCTGGTCATGAAATCTGAAGTTGCACATTGAAAAGTAAGTAGCTCTGTAAGCAGAAAGCCTTTGATGTTTTTCTTCCTATTATTTGGAATCAGAATACTTTACAGTTGCTAAAAATAATGCTAGTTTCCATTAAATCAGAGAGAAACAGTTGCAGGGTTGGGTCCTGTGGGCCTGGGTGCATCACATAAATAGATTGGGCTGGGCAGGCAGTTCTGACCCTGTCTCCCTCCCACACTGATCCTATTTGTCCTTGGAGTGATCTGCACACGGGTGGAATTTCCAGTTCAAAGATTTAGATTGCTGATCTAGTAGACTCCTGGATTTATTGATGTTGAAATATCGATGTATGCTAATAATTGCCTGGCCGTCTTCCAGTAAGTGGTTTTTTTTTTTTTTATCAGTTCCAGGATTGGGATCTTTGTGGAAAAGTTTGGCAAATACATGAGACTTCTTCCTGTAACTTTTGTGTGTATTCATTTCCAAAGGAACTCTGCCTGAGGCAGAGACCAAATACAAATTTAGCTCAAATGGTTTAAGTTTGGAACTTTACCAGCAACTGAAACTGGCAGCTTATACTGGAAAAGGTTAGTCTGCCTTCACCGAGGGGGCTGCTGCTCAGTCCTTTTGAAATATAAATCTACTTCCATCTGATTAAGATTAGTTCTGCTTTAAACAATTTTGTGGATTAAATAGAAATTTTGTGTTCTACTAAAATAATCCTGTATTCTCTGAAGTAAATATCTAGGCAATGGTCTGAATATCATGCAGCAGAATAATTAGGACTATGGGTTTTCATTTCTAAGAAATACCTTTGTAGTTGTAAATAAGGAAAACATGATAGGGAAATTAATGAAAGACTTTACATATGAAAATCTGCAATGTATTTTTACAGAATTGCTTTTCAGATATTTTTCTGACCTGGACCACAAATGTCACCGATTGGACCTGTTCACCAAAGGATCAGTCAAATAATTCAGTGACTAAAGTTGAGCTCTACTTGCTCATAAAGGTGCTTAAATTGGCCTCTCAGCAGTTTGGCTCAAGAAAGTAGCACCTCAGGCAGCCTGTTAATAGTTATTGGGAAATAAGAGTAGCATCTCATTGATGTAATTTGTGCCATCAATCATATTATCTTCCAGACTAGCCATTAAGACATGAAAGCAACTTTCTAGTGGCTTGTAACTTTTCTGCAGAGATAAAAAATGTTTATTTTCATGATAGTGAGAATATCCATGCATATCTAATAACATGAGTTATTTTACCTTCTTAAACATAGGAAGTAATTGTTTAAAGAAGTCAGTGCTATGTTTTGAGGTCAACCTAGACTAGGATCCTTCTGCTTTTCAAAACGCGCAATCTAGTTTGGTTGTGTTATCTGTGTTTCTTCCTCTGTATTAGGTAAGGCCGATGGGGACATATTTCATTCCTCCACATTCCTGATTTTCCAAATTGTCTCAAACCTGTCCCTCAAGACTCAGAGGGTGCTTCTCACACTACCAGCTGCGCACACAATCATGACATTGTGTTACTCACAGTGATGGTTTCACCTTCAGGAGCTTCCAACAACCAGGCACAGTGATTCAAGTTGCTGTAAGGCTCTGGGTAGTTAGGACTTGAGATAACTCCGCTTTCACCTGACTGAATACCACCACAGGCTGAAAAAAAAAAAACAACATTTCAATACATTTTAGGAACTGAACACTATAATCAAATGAGTGGAAGATTATTCAGGTTGCAATAGTACTAAAATATATTTAAGTTGGACTGATATAGGTAAGCATGAACAATTTATCTGGGAAAAAACAAGTTTTAAAATCTTTGTTATTGAATAGTGAGTAAACAGATGCAATGACCTTGAAACTTTGCATTTATTCTGATACTTAATATAGCTCTGCAAAACCTTTGCCACTTGACACTTACAGCTGCCTCTTCCACTTCATATTCCATTTATTTATCTCAGACTCCTAAGCAAACCAGTGCCATTCTTGGACCAACGCAATCAAATTAAAAACTTGCTGATGTGTCTAGATACACACCAAGGCTAAATTCAGCCGTGACAGGAAGAATAGTTGTGTTGGCATGCAAATGGCAAAGTGGTGTAATTTGCACTGATATGGCTTTAAGTGTATTTCAAAATGAGTGCAAAGGTTCAAGCAGCAGAATGCATTTCAGCCATGCTAACACTCTGGAGGCCTATTTGAAGTAAGTCAAACTTGGCTGGAGTTACCTGTTACATCCCTATTCCCAAGAGCAACCAGCTGTTCTGAGTATTGCACTGCATTGCAACAACTCAAATGCTGTTTGGGGAGTGGGAACAGTGAGGCAGAAAATAAATCTGAAAGTTCAGTTGATAACATATGTTTGCTTTAGATGGATATAAATAGTGGCAGGCACTGTGTAACTTTTGAGGACCTCTTTGAGAGAGATCCCATAGTGTGTATTCTCATTACCACCAAAAGAATGGCAACATTCCCCAGAAGTGCTTCAGTTAGCAAGGGCAACAGTCTATCAAGCCATTTACCTTCAAACGTGTAATGGGCCAAGAATCCTGTATCTTCTGTGTTTTCATCGCTTACAAAGTGTACCCAGATCTGGGGGGCAGCTATGACTAGTGGCACAGATGGTGCGGCCTGGCCACAAAGTTTGGCTATTAGCTCTCCATCAGCATCCCCTGAGTGAAGAAAGAAAAAAAAAATACACTTTTTGAATCCTAAATGAGCTACAATAATGTAAAGGAATGCATAGGGCAAACGTGCATTTCATTTTGTTTTAACTAGAAAACAGAAAAGTACACATCACACTTCATAACTGATTATTTGTTATGGGTATAGGTAGAGGGCTGCAGTTCATCACTGGGATCTAAATCTCAATAATGACAAAGTCCTCTCCAAATCTGTGTTAATGATCCTTTTAATATCTTGGGCTCCTTCTCTCCCCTCCCTGCCATCCTGCACACTTTCATCTTGTATGACCTATCAGACCTGAAAACACAGAAAATGCCCCCAAACTGCAGGTGTTTTGAGGCAGAGCAGTGGGAAGAGATGGCCCAAGGAACTGATTGCATGGAAGCCTATTGAGCCTATGTGTTTGTGACATCCTCATTAAAGACAAAAATTTGAGTTTTCTACCATACAGGGATTTGCTTCATCCATGAACAAGCTGTCACTGCTGTATTAGTGGGCATCTCTTTCCTAGGGAGCTCAACATACTGTTCTCTGTATGGCAAGGCCATTGCACTTCCATGACACTGAATGTTTGCTCATGTTGGTGTAAGCTCTTATCCATCACATTTGTATCACATTCATAGAAGTACAAGCTTCTGTTTATTACTGATATATTCTCAGAAGGAAATGAAGTGTAATAGTCTTCCTCATGACATCCAGACAATGCCGTTCCTAAGTTTGCTTCTCTAATAACAGCAGGGTGCTGGTCTTAAAAGTCTCCTTTCAAAAGCAACTCCTAGCTCCACACAGAGTGATAGCCTGTTCTTGTGAAGAAGGCAGTAGAGCAAGAGGGACAAACCTTGGGCACTCTTCAAAGCCCTTTCACAGTTATTCCAAGTAACGTGGCTGAATAACTTGATCTTTTGGTCATATACAGTGACACAGCCACCATCTGAAATGCTTTGATGCACAGGTATAAATGGTGACATAAAATAAATTTCTATTAATGTAAATTGCACAGAGAAATGCTAAAACCTGTCTTGTTAACATGCACTAAAAGTGATACTGACCTGTACAAGGAGAAGACATGATAAATTACAGTTTGGGAAACAATAGTAATAATTACTTTGAGCATTAAAGTATAAGTGTATTTTTTCTTTTTTGCACTTCTTACAAAGTGATTGACTATATGACAGATGTGACCCAGGTTACTCAGTCTCTACAGTGTGAAACGTGACACCAGTCACTGCTTTCATGAATGGCCAGCTGGCCAGAGATCTAGACTGTTGATAAACAGAAAATGTAAACAGAAAGATTGTGCTGTAAGATTTGGTTGAAACTGAAGGGAATGGTCTGAAAGACAAAATCAAGGGTCTTCCATAAAAGTCAAAAGTTAGGAGTATATTTCACTGCAGCAATATGCTCAGCTGTACTACCACCTACAGACTACACGCACATGCATGATACTGTAAGAACTTAATACAAAGCCTTACCCTAAGACAAATGAAATATTTAGGTTATCTTTTTAGATTAAATGTGTCTCAGTGAATACACAAAGTCAATTCTGGGTTTTTTTTCATTCAGTACCATAAAGTGTGTTGTATGGGTAACTCAAAAGAATTTTACACATCTCAGTTTCATTTGGGGTCTCTCAGGTGACTTACAGTTGAACTGGACTTTTCACCAAATTCACTTCTGCTGTGTTGAAAGTCTTAAACAACACCTGCCTGAGTTTAGCGACATTCTGCACTATCCTCATCTCAGTGCTCATTAAATGTTACTTGTCTGCATACACAGCTGAATTAGGGCATTCTGCCTTGGACATGAGACTGGTTGTGAAACTGAAGATCCATTACTATGGCCAAAATGAACGTTACTACTTAGATTACAAAACTGTGTAGAGCAAAATAAGACTACATCTTTCCTCTTTCCTTTGATTGTATTGCCTGGAGGCCTGAGGTTCACAATAAAGTGAGAGCAGTGGGAACTGATGGTTACAGACCAGACATATTTTATTATTTCTTTCTATGAGTTCTCTTTCTATTATTTCCCAGCTCCAGTGCATACAGGGGAGGGAACTGTTAGGCTACACAGCTATGCATGCTTTGGCTCTACACAGGACAAACCGATGCTATACGACCAAGAGCTATCTCGTACAAATGAATGCAAATAAGAATGTAACAGATTCCTGCTCTGAAATACCCAACCCTCCTTTCAGAAATGATTTCCTGGTAAATTAGAACCTGCTCTCTCTGGGACTCACAGATACAGCCCCTCAGTGAAGACAACAGCTGGAGCTTTCATACTACACTAGGCATTAGATGATCAACTTTGCTCTGACATTTCCAGTTGCTTGTTGTTACAGATAGCTAAAGGTGCTCAAATATGCAGAGATATTACTGGTGCATTAATCCTGTTATTGTTTTCCATTTAAATGCTTTAGTCTGTATTTTTTTATGCAGTCTTACAGGAAATGTGGATTTGTTTTTGGAGAATTATCTTACAGAGTACAAAACCGGGATATGAAGTGGGTATGCAGCCCAGAGGCTATGAATAATTAAAGCAATCCACTCCTGCTGTCCCTGGAGATATTTCAGAAGCAGGGAGAGAACGGGCTGTGGACCAACTAAATTATTTTGATGATTCCAACTTCTCCTGACTGCCATCTTTCAAGGGAGATGAAGTGAAATTTGTATTGTCCCTTGTAAAGAGGTGTGTATTGCAACCACCAAAACAATTTATACCCCAAAGACACCTATCCAGTTTTCCATTTTCTCCCCTGAAAGCAAGGGTGGCCAAATCCATGCATCCATTGTTCTGGCACTGAAATCCCACTCCTGGTATCGAAGCCAGCATGGAAAGCATGCACGTGAAAACTCTCTCAAATGTACAATTGCTCTGCAAATACATATTAGCCAGATTTGGCACAAACACAGTTGCACAGCTGGAATCTTGATAGACTTAATCTATTCTCCTGCTGAACATACAAACCTATTCGTAAGTCTAGGTAGTCATACTGGCAGTCCTGGTGATGTTCCAAGTGGAAATCCTCAAAAGAGATATATATGGATGAGTTATAATGGGAAGGGTTTTCAATGGTCCATTCACAGTTCAGGTTACTTGTGTAATTTTTGACACCATCATAACTAGGAGAAGAGAAATTTCCACCTTTATATCCCATCAGGGTTCCACCACAAACTGCAGAAACAAAAAATAATTTTTTAAAAAATAGTTAAAATTCTTGTACGAAGAGAAATCTTGCCCCTGCTTATTCTGATGTGCACATGTCAGCAAGCATACATACTGATTAGATCAAAACTTTTTCTGTCATGTTCCTTTTTTATAATTCACTGCTGTGTACAAGAGAATTCTTGCCTAGTGTTCCTGAATTTATTGGCAAGTCTTTAAACACACATGTGTAAAGCAAAGAAACAATTATTCATGCATCAAATAAAATATATCAGCAGCACCATCAATACAACAAGCATTATTGAATATTTTGATGAAATCCCACTGCAGCTCCAGTTCAGTGTTGCTCAGCCCTACCCATTACTACTAGACTCGAGATTTTTCTGGAACATACCCTCAAAAACATTACACATGGTACAGTAGGATGCTTGGAGGGGATTTGGAGAATTGAGTTTGAAAGACTCAAGGCAGTAGTAGTAAGGCTCTGCCAGCTGCCTCCTCTCTGGAGGCTGAGCTTGCAAAAGTAGGTTAGCTGCACTCTTTCACAAGCTATGATAATTTAATTACCCCCCTGAGTAATAAGGAAGCACTTGAATTATTCGAGTTGTCTATGGATCTATGTTTTTTGGATCTGTTCATGGAATAAGGCCACTTCAGACCATCTCTTACTCAAGACTAAGTACGAAACAATAAATCAGTAGTGAGAGTGAGGACTGTGATCCATAACAGAGATTGTTCTTTTCATTTGAAGTTTGACATAACAGGCACATAAAGTCCATAACTCCCAGAGATTCCCCACTTTTTCACATCTTTTCAACTAATTAAAGATATGTTATCTACTTCCACCAAAGAGCTGTAAGAAGAAAAAAAAAGGCATCAGAGGTTTATTGTTTATCTAGGTTATTTTTTAACATGCACCAGCAATTTAACTATGAAATGACTCACTAAAGATCAAACACTTAATTCATAACCACACACTACCTGCATCTTCACTAGACGTGTATGAGACACTGAAGCCTCTGGCTGCATGGGACATATCTGTCACCAAAATGACTTTCATTGTGTTTCCAGACGATTTCACCTCAGTGCCTGGATTTACCTCACCACACAGCATGGCCAGCCGGGGGGAGTTCTGTCTGAAGCCATTGTAAACCTGTTGGGTCAAAATAAACTCTTATGAGATCAAAATACAGTCTTATGAGCATCTCCTGTATTATTTGATTTAACAGTGCTTCATATATTTAACACAAGGTTCATTGATGTCCTTCACAGCAGGTTAGTTCCCAAGTCTACTCAAAACCTTGGAACAAACTTCCATTGCCTTGAATAGGTGAGGCTCTGAAGCAAAACGTCAAAAATACCTTGCTTATTTTGGCAAAACACAAACATATGCCTCCTCTCCTCTCTTTTTTTTTTTTTTTTTTTTACAGAAATGGAAACAGTTTACTTGGGAAAAAAACTGTATTTTAGCTCAATGTTTATATCTTCATTCATTTAATAATGTCAGCTACTGATCATATTCATTCCATTTTAAACGATCATCTTCGTAGTCTTGCTAAAGCCAACATCAGCTTTATCAAAAATCTCCTCAAAATTCTTTGATGCTCGTGGGTTTTTCTTTTATTAGTTCCAACATTTCACTTTTTGATGATCCAGATATATTTTGCAGTTTCTTTCATACAGCCTTTACCTAGGAGTTAATTTTCTTCTTTCTACTACTATCTCAGCAGTGCAAGCAAGGCAGAAACGATGTTTCCCACTGAGATTTGGAGTATGTTAGAGAGCTGAAAGCACAAAAGCTGGCAGGACAGATCTTCCTTTAAGAGATAATTACTTCATTAATCAATAAAAAGCCAGCTCCCCATGGTCTATCTAAAGCATCTGTTAAGGAAAACAAGGGGAAGATCATCTACAAATCACAAGGGAGAGCTACTTCACCCCCTCACATTTGTGCATGGGCTAGTTTCTGATCATTCTAAAAATAATTCCTGTGTTTATACTGCTAAATTGAACAAAAGGGAAACTCAACTGTATCTTCCATTCCTGCAGTTTCACAGAAGAATCATATTTTTAAGGCATTTGTACATGCCACCAGGTCCAGTTAGGTGTGCCAGGTTTGATTTTTTTTTCACTAAATAACAAAAAATCTAAAATAACCATGATAAAGTAACCAAAATCTATCTTTTTGGAGATGGGGGGTGTCAAATATGTAGAATTTTCTGGGGTTTCTCTATCTTTCTTTCAGAATATGCAAGGTCCAACACACTTGTTGCAATTTGTTTCAATCTGTTTTTTTTCCTCTTTCTTTTGGTTTTTTTTTTAACTGACAACAATAAGTAACAACAGCAGCAACAACCTCCAAAGTCAAGAGAGACCTGGAACTGACTGACGGACTTTGTGTCCACAGAGAAGAGACATTGAAAGCTTGCATAAACCCTGGAGGTTTTTCCATCATTGACAAAGAGACAATTCCAATTATTTCTTCAAGTCCTCCCCTCTGCCTGGACCACAATTCTAAAATTTCCATACCCTAAAACAAACAGATGGGTTTAGACACCCTACAGAGTTAACTGTCTCTCAATTCTCTGTTTTCCCCGGATTAAATTATGATTGGTTTTAAAACCAGATTGTAGACCTATATATGACATTTCAGCTCTATTACATCCATTAATGCTCCCTAAAGGGATTAGGAAGAGAATTTTCTGCTTTCACGCCCAATACTCACAGCCACGTAATCTGATGAGCACCTCCAGTGTTCTTCAGTTCTCATATCATTAAAAGTTAGAGTCACACGTCGGCCTTCTTCCACTGTGATCCTCCATTCACACACTCGATTATGTGGGTATAGGTTGGGATAGTTGGGTGAAGTAAATGTTCCAACAGAGGCAGTAAAATCCCCACCACATTCTGAAATACACAAATATCAGGACACTTCTTAGAGTAAAGCATTGCTTATAGAGTTACAGCAAAAAAACTTTATCATGCAAGAAAAGGGATCCCGAGAGCTGGATTTGATATGCCTATTCTGTCTATATGTTTGTCTAAACAGCTAAGTTCCTGCAAGTCTTTATCGCTCAGCCATGAATGTAATTGAATATTAATTGACCATAGGAGCTCCTTTTAGTCTAATTATTAATATTCCCTTGCATGAAGGGCCCATGCCAGGCTTCAGAAGCCTGAGTGACCCACAGGCTTTGAAGCCAAGCGGTACAAGCCTCCCACTGTGGCAGGATTGAGACATTTCTGCCCTTCAGATGACTGAGCAGAGCTACACAGAACAAGCAAGGTCTTAGAGTGGGTAGTGATGAAGGATGTGTTTTTCCTCCACTGGTTAAACAGAGGTGGAGAAAAAGCTTTCAGGGATTTTAAGAAACGTTTTTTCAGTAGAGTTGTTTTGTGTTTTTCCTGTCTTTGTTATGAATATCAAATTGTGCTGTGAGGAAAGAACACTAAAGATCTTGGGTGTAGAGTGCATTTTTCTTCTGAGACTAATGGTATAAATTTACCAACTTACACTTGGTTTCTTTTTAAAATACAGAGATATAGTTTAATGGAGTGCAGTGGGACAGTTAGTCCCTTTCCTCACCCTCACAGACTCCTGCAGAATACTCTAATCTGTGTATCCACTTGTGTTGAATTTTTGCTAATACAGTTTCTCATCTATGGTTGCATAACAGGGTCCTGGGAGTGGAATAACATTCTTTTGGAGTTTGCTTCCCCCTCTGTTATTTTATTGCAGAAGCAAACATGAAGAATAAAGAAGCTTTCAGCTGAGCTTTCAAATGAGCTGGAAGGAGTTACGAAGCATGAGCAGGAGATGTTTCAAGAACACTACTGCAAAGAATTTCTTAAAAAGTAGCCATATTTTGGCAGGACAAGCATTGCATGGGCACTAAGAGTGTGAAAGAGAAGTGTGAAGCAGGACTGGGTCTATGTCCTGATCAAAGCAGCTCTTTGCAGTCATCGTGCATGGGACGAGGCAATGGGCATAAATTGAAACACGTGAAATTCCATCTGAACATATGAAAACACTTTTTACTCGTTGGAGACATTCAAAACCCCACTGGCCACAGTCCTGGGCAACTTCCTCTACCTGACCCTCCTTGAGCATGGGGGTTGGACTACCTCGTTTCCAGAGGTCTCTTCCAATCTCGGTGGCTCTGCAGTTCTGTGATTCTGCTTAATACCTATTGGTTAAAAACTATTGGTTTTAGGGAGGTTTAAGAATACCACTCACTTCATAGGGACAGAATAACATAAAGGCAAATCACAGCATTTCTTTACCTACCTCCTCACCAAGAGGGATGTGGGGAGGGTATGTTAGGACATCCCTAGACTGATTGCTGGATAGGTGTGGACAAGTGTGCTTCATTTGCATGAGACCTACCACTTCCAGTAAAATCCATTATAGCAGGAGACTGCTTGCCTCTCAGAGTTTTAGCTTGGCTAAGAAGTGATCAGAGAGCTCAATTCGTACTTCCCCAAGAGCTTAAATTTAAAAGCAAATAGACAGCACTCAGAGAATAACTGATCTAAAATAAATGCTGTACTAGTGCAGTTATGGTCTGTGGTATATGTTGCTTCCCTGAAAGTAACTTGCAACCTTAGAAATCCAACCTTCAGTACTGGAATCAAAGCGCAGTCTGAATCCTCGGGCATTCACAGATCCATCAGTGACAAACTTGACATAAGCAAAACTGTCAGAAGTGTCCACAGCATCAGGGACAAAATTACCACAGTACCTGCCCAACAAATTTCCTGCAAATATCAAATACAGAAAGACATTTTTGTTTCAATATATTATTTATATTGAAGCATCACTTTCCAATTTAACTGGACAGGCAGGAGTAAACTAGTAAAATCAAGTTCTGGCTGGAAAATAGAGGGGTTTTATTTGTCTTTGCTTCAGCAAGCAAGGCAGACAGAAGCAAATACTGTACATTGAAAAGGCTCACTTTGTACCCAAAGGGAAATGCTTTTAGGAACCTCTGGTGAGGTTTTGTAGTAGTACTAGGGAAGGGAAAACAAACACTGAAATAATTCTCAGACCAGAAGCGTTGTATTCTCGGATCTCCACAAAGTCATTTGTGCACTCAGAGGAGTTTTGAATATCTAGGTCTTCTAGTCTGATGGTAAGATAATGGCCCCTGGGACCCTGCAGAAACCATTCGCATAGCAGGTTGTCTTGATAGTGAATCTCAGGGTACCCCATGCTTTCAATGATGCCAGTTTGTCCTATCACTGTCCCGCCACAGGGAGCTGCAAAAGGAAGAACATTGCTTGGTTGAGTGAAGAGCCTCAGAGAGATGACCTTCCTCCTAAACAAGACTTCAAGCTAAAAGGCACAACTGACTTGTTCTCTAACTGTGGTAATAAAACAGGAATTACAGGAACTGCCTTGCAGTTAAAAATCTTCCACACTATCCTAATGCAACCGGTCCTAGTTTGTTGAGGGTTTTTTTCCCATCACACCCCCTTTCATTGCAAGCACCCCTTCCTCTCTGTCACAGATTTCAAGATCTCTATCTAATCTCTACCCGTGTTTGTATTTACCAGAAAATCTTGAAAAGATTTATTAGATAATTGTAAAGAAATTTAGTCTGCTAAATGTAGATCTAGATTTTTTATGACTAACAAAGGTTGATTGCTGGTTTGGGCCTACAGCTATGGTTCAGACTCCTCTTTCCTGCAGTCCTTTCTTGTTCCACTCCTTGTGATGCTTTGGTAAAGGATCACTGCACACTTTGGGAAACAGCTATTTATTTTTAATTTTCTTTATGAAAACTCGTTTTGCTGTGGTACCTGCAAATATAAGTTCATAATACTAAAGCTTACAGCAAATAATATTCCCAGGTGGAATTTATTGGATTTTACATTGTATTGTGTGTGTCTGCGAGTTACAATCTTTGTGTGCCAGTAACAGTTCTGCTCATACTATCTGCTCTTTTGAGTGATTAGCGCTTTGTTCCAGGTTGACTGGCATACAGCTGAGATACTGTAAATGTTTCATGGATAAATATAAATTATGGCTTCATATACTAACAATGTTTTCCTGCAAGTTGCTTCAGTTTTCACATTCAGAAACAGAATAGCACACTATATTGGTTTAAGTGTTTGAGATCTAACGCAATCAACAAAAATTCTGTGTAAAGCAATATAGTCCACTGCTTTGCCTTTGAGAAATTAACAGTCCTAGACTTTCCTGTATGAGTAATATTAACATAATAGTTGCTATTCATTGAAGATTATTAACATTATCAAAACAAAATGTAGCATATTTCTGAACCTGACAAAAGACTATTTTTTATTTAATTTTAAAACTTTGCTAGTGCTTTCTAATCCTGTTTTTGCAGCTTGAGCGCAACTATTTTAAAGTATTTCTCTTCCCAGCTAACAAATGATGGTTCTTACTCTTTTTTCCTTTTTCAGCCCATTGTTGTGCTGCTGCTGTTTTTCTAACAGCATTGTTATTGTAGATTGATTTACATTTACATAGAGAAGATCCTAATTTGTTCTGCTTCTGACAACTCTCAGCTGATCTTTCCATTCCCCTTCAAGATCCTGCTCATGAAAAAGACACTAATTTTGCATGCTGAAAATCAAATCGTGTTACATGACTTTTTCCACGTCAAGCTTTTTTTCCTGCTGTCCCTTTGATAATTGTCTTTGACAAGAGGTTATCCAATCTTTGTTTCCACTGCTGCAGATCTATGAGCACTTGCCAATTCCTACTTTCATAGTTTTGACCTCTTGCTATGCGCAGAACTTGCTGATCTTAACTCGTATGATGATTCTGATGCCTTAGCTCTAACATTAATTGAAAGAGACATGTATCTGCCAGTCTACCTCATAGGCATGATTGAAGCCCTAGTACAAAAGCCTGACACTTAAGACCAAAATCTTCTCTAAAATCAGATAAATTGATAAATGCAAGCATTACCAATGGAGTATTTAGCATTGAATCCCACATGCGTGGCACTGCTGTCAGACCTGAACCTCAGGTACATGACAGCTCCTGAGGATCTCTGCGAGCCTGGCATCAGACCTCCACACAGCTTGGCAATGATGGGGGCAGTGGAGTCAGCGCCGTTGCGTACCTCTAGGTAACTGGAAGTGCAGCTAGAAGAGGAGAGAATTTCTTGTTCAATGCATAGCAGTAATGCTTTGAAATCATTTCAGTATCTGCACAAAGCCATGAAGCTGTAGTAAATTAGATCAGTTTCCACGCAGTGTGATCTGGACAGAATCAACAAGTTCATAATCAATTATAATTATGTAATATTTGAATCAAAATAAGTGCTAGAAGCATTGAGAAAGGTTAATTTCAAGCCCAGTCTACGATCAGATCAGATCTGACAGAATCAAGTTCTGGGGAGGGGTATGAGCAGCACTGATAAAGCAGTTGTGACCATCTTTAACATATTCTTTTTGGCCGCGTTCAGATTCAGCAGATATTCCCTATTAAGTCTCATTGATGACTGTTGAATTAAGGAACACATATAAGACAGATGAAAGGAATAAAAATTCACATCTGAGGCCTTACTTAGGTGGGCGTAGAAAGACCCAAAACATCTTAACTAACAGCTTTTTGCCTTCAGAATGGTGCAGCATCCTGGGACGCCAGAGAGAAAAGACGCCTTTGGGATTCTCCATCCTGCATGGTTTTTTCTGGACGTGGTCTCACAGGTGACACTGACCTTTGCCATATAGTGGTTCAGCCCCAAACCAATGAAGCTACATGAGCTGGAATCTAGGCCTTGTTTTATGCTTCAGGAAGGGAGTGCAAAACTTGCAGACCCTTTGCAAATCCTCAGACAGGCAATGGAGGAGGGAGACAAATTTTGTTGTAGCAAACCATTGGATTTAAAAGCACATGAGAGTCAAAATGGCTGAAAATTTGAATGTGAAAGGACTAGAGGACACAGATTTTACAGAAAGCACCTTTCTACCATGGACGCTTCCTCTCTGTTATATTCATTTCTGTCATGCACTGCGAAATCCTAGGAATGTATACCAGTGGCCTGACAGCTTCAGTGATCCCTCTCAAAAATTTCCTGCCCACTTTTTATTGTAAATCTGGAAGTGCACTCTGGGAGGAATTAGACAAAGTAACAGGGAAAGAAGAATCAGAATGGAGCTTATGAAGAAACACAAGCAAAATAATGTGGATGTATACTTTGGTGAAGGCTCAATGTAAAACTGATCTTCAAATTGCAGCTCTACTGCATGTCCATTAGGAGCAGTTATGGTCCAGACACAGTCAGCATGCGGGGGATAGTTGCTGGGATAGTTGGGGGAAGACATATATCCGCTGGGGTTGAAATCATTGATATAAATATTCCCTCCACAAGCTGGGAAAGAAAAGATTGCCAATGAAAAACGACATGTTAAGGAAATGGGTGAGACATCAAAAATATGAGATGAGTTATCACTATATTCCAACACAGTTTCCTTTTGGTGTCCTATAGTTACATCAAAACCAAATGCATTTTACTGCTTACTGTGGGAAAAAAAAATTAATGCAGTAGAATCCTATGTTCCTGCGCTCCTGCTTACCTAGCCCTCCTCATTTCCAAATGCTCAGGGCCCTGAATTAAATTGCTTTTAGTTCTTCCTTGGATTGCTTCTAAATCAAGCAGGAAACATTTCTTGCCTTGTTCCTATCCCAGTTCCCAGGAGCTAGAAAGCCTACAAGTCAGACCCATCAATGCTTCTGTGAATCACTCCCCACTTCTGCTTTCTAAAAATTGAAATGTCTGTTTGAGACAATAATGAGTGAGGAATGCAAGTCAGACCAAACAGGAGGATTTGTTCAGGTCCTTTATCCTATAAAATTATCTTTATTTTGAACAGAACCTTTCAGTCAAAAACTCCCACTATGTACTAGCAACACTGTCTTAACACAGGGTTTTAGTCAAGTTTTGTAAATTGAAATGGTAGAAATACTATTGTACAGCTTCACCTATTATCTTCATGAATCCCCTACAGTAATGCTAAGAATGATTCTTTCTGGCAGCAGGGAAAAGTAGGCAGAACACAAGCACTTAAAAATTTGAGTAGATTGACAGGGTGCCTTAATTATGTTTCATTACACTGTTTAACAGGAGGTCTCCTGGTGTCCCAAGTGGCAAGTGTCATGAATACAGTGGAAAAACTGCAAATGCCAAGTCCCTGTTCTACCCCTGGGACCTGAGCCTCCATTTTTTTCATTCTTTCAAAGAATGTTAGCTCTGGCAGGGAATGTTATTTTCTCAGCTGAGAGTAAAACTTGTGAGAAATGTTACCACCTTTCTAGACACGCTAGCCTAAATCATTGCTGACATCATTTAGCACTTGCACTAGGTACTATATGTTCAAAATAATGTTCTTGTTTCCAGGGGTTTTTTTCTTTCTTCTATGAATTTTGAATATCTCTTCCGAATAACAGATGCTACTTCCCTACTAAAGGGTTTCCCATAAGTTTGTTTTTTTTTAAAAAATTTGATATCTCCACATTCAGTGACCTGGAGCTGCCTCTCTTTGAAAAGGAGAAATTTGAGTGTCAGAGCAGAATTCATGCACTAAAGAATGAAACAGGACGTTTTTGCAGATGTCTGATTTTAACAGGGTTGGGATTTATAACAAGAACCTCCTTCTAAGAGGACAAACTCCAAGTTATATCTATTGAGTTGCAGATTTTATATTTATTCCCTAGACTTACCTAGGCTCTTAGCCTCATATTTCAGTTTGAATCCTTGTCCCTCAATCCTGCTGTCAGAAACGAAGTGGACGAACAGCTGATTGTCTGTGGTGTACATAGTAGAGATGGGGCTGCTTCCACAAAACCGTCCATTCCCTCTTCCAGACACCAAAGGTGGGGCAGTGTTATCTAACCCGTTCTTCAGCTAGAAGAGAAATTGCTAACATCACTCAAGCAAACAGCCCTGGAATGTAAACTTTGAGCACACACACTATCTCAATGCTTCCAACCGTGGGGAAAAACAATAACCTAGTCATTAAATAATGCACAGCAATAAATAAGAGAGAGAGGAGAAAAAATATCTGTGGTATTTCTCTTCGGTATTTTCACTCCCTCACATCCTGGGCTGCCTTACTGACACCGAAATCTCTAAGATTCGGTAGCTTTAACATCTTTGAGGATTTGGTGACCTAGCCAATAACCTCACCTCTACATAATCTCCGAGGCTGCAGGAAGTATCCTCACTCTCAACCTGGAAAGGCTGTTCAAAATGGACAGCAATGATAAATCCAGAGGTTACCGCTACATGCCAGGAACAATTCAGATTAGGAGCATAGTCTTGAGGGTAGTTGGGGGATGTTATCACACCCCTGCCTGTGTGCAAATAGCCTCTGCAACCTGAGAAAAATGAGTTGAAGCAAAGGAAAAAATATTAGTGTCGACTATTCACATATTCATTTAGGTGAAAACCCTGTCTCCTGAAAGGAAGATGTGACAGATAAAAGTAAATGTTGAAGCAAACGTATGAAATGTTGAGGGGCATAGAGCAACGCATACAGTGAATGATCGCCAAAAACACAAGACAGGAGTTTGCAAGATGACACACACCAAACATCTTGACAGTGAGACTCTGTTCTTAGACTTCACAGACAAGTGAGCAGGCAGCCATGCCAAGGACCTCCCATGGCATAAGCATATTGTTACACTCAGTACATTGCTTCTGGCCATGGATCAAACCACTGTCACCTACTCAACTTCCCCTGGCTGCGCTCTGTTATCTTAACACCTTCGTTGGTGCCTCCACCCGTTCAGGAATCTGTTGTCATCCCCGGGTGCGTGGGGGAGGAGTGCCACTGGAAACTGCTGACATTCCTGCTGGAACTTACACAGCTTTCTGCATCTGTCTCTCTCTGTTTTGTGTCTATGCTTTGAGTCATTTATTTCCCTCTCTTAGTTGGGCATTCCTTCACCCTTCAACTGAGCCATTATAAACTTCAGCACAGGCTTTTCTTACTTGTGAAAAGTGACTGGTCTGGTTGAATCATGCTTTGTTGTATTAGATCACTGGGAAAACAGCAAATTTTACCTTTGCAGAGTCAGACATTTATTAATGCACATTCATGAGATGTGAATAATTGG